>Ga0214542_1008067_pt1 | contig 17773 bp, 19 predicted proteins | sample CNSS1metaG_FD_160096 | JGI IMG/M metagenome (GOLD analysis project Ga0214542, IMG submission 160096) | Root nodule microbial communities from cowpea collected in UCLA plant growth center, Los Angeles, California, USA - CNSS1 | ecosystem: Host-associated > Plants > Roots > Nodule | place: USA... | reverse complement strand
CGAGCAACAGTTAAAGAACAAAACTTTTTTTCTTTATTTTGCTCGATACACGGGTGATCGTCCCGACATAGAGTCCGAGATAAATCTTGCCGCAGTTAAGTCAATCAGGGACCTGAATCGGATCGCGGCGGAGCCAAATCATCACATGACCGTTCGCCAAATTAAATATATTCTCGCCGCAGATCCAAGCGAGCTATATCACGATTTTTTGAAGTTCAGAAGCGACAGGTATCTTAAAAGTCTTTATTTCAATTGCTTGCACGAAGGATATTACAAGATCCAAGAGTATGAAACCAACATAGGTGTAATTCGCGACGCGATCGATCAGCAGGAAGGCGCAAGGAAATGCCTGGCCTAAGTTGCTTTTTTAGAGCATCTATACGAAGAAAACCATCTTCCAACCTACAGAAAAGAGGAACACCCTATTAGGCGAACGTCCCTATGTTTGCTCGCTACCGTTGCCCTATCGGCATGCCGGCAGGACCGACGCCTGCGAAGCAGTTGCTGGCGACAACGGCAAGAGTCGTTTCGTTCCTGACGAGCGAAGCTTCCCCCGCGAAGCAATGTTTGGATACAAGCAGATTAAGAACGGTAGTAGTGCACGCCGTGGTCGTAACCCGGATGTGAAGTGATGAGGTGGATGGACTCCGCATTCGGGAGAGCCATTGCATCACCAAATACCCCTTCGACCATCGGAAAGACTACGTTGATGACTCGCCGCCGGTTTTCCGGAGCGCACACCGGCAGACTGGCAAATCAGCAGCCTGACACATGTCCACCCGAAGGGGCGCACTCCAGGGAAAGATCTGGAAAGAAGCCATATGGACTGGTGAGTGAGCCTTGTTCAGGTCCTGCGAAGGGAAATCTCGTGCTCCAGCCCCGGTGGCCCAATGCTGGCCGTGTAGTTCACGCCATGGATGGTGAAACTTGTCTCCGGCTGAGATGAAACCGGGAGCACATCATGCAAGGCGCATTCCTTCCATAAACTCTTCGGTCGCCCACTGCTCCCCGTGTTCCCATCCAAGCGGAAGATATCGCTCCAGCTCTGGAATCAAAGGTTGCGGTTGCTTCCCGTGAAATGCCGCGCCGGCGCTGGAACCGGCTAATTGCCACAGCGGAGACGGATGGGGCTGATTGACACTGTCCGCTGGCGAATGGCCGGGTGAAGCGAGCATCTCCATGAGCTCCGCTGTGTCCAAACTTTCGGTCGGCCTCTGGTCACCCGGATCCATGTTGTCCTGATGCCCCGCTCAATTGTCATCGACTGCGAGGACATTGGTTCGTCATCCAGCAGTCGTCGAAGCTCCTCTGGGGCGACGCTTAAGAGCGGCGACTGGGCCAGGTCATCCTTCGCTGCCAGGGGCCTTCTGTGGTGGAAGCGCGCTCCGCCTTGCGGTGATCACGGATCATGCCAAGCCCGCTGATGAGGCTTTTGTTACTGGGAAACTTTTTCTTGCAAGCTTGACGAGTTCGGCGTGCTCTAGCTGATGAATTTGCTGATCATCGGCGTTGAGCGCTCCTGCAAATCTGAGAAGATTTTTGACAGACTTTTCGACGGCTTTCCTCGGCCGCTGACTGGCACAAGCCGCAGCCTCGATGAGACCCTTGTCTTTCGCGGAGGGAGGATGATTGCCCTGGCTGCGCCTGGCCAGGATAGCCGGATCACGATGCTCGAGAAGTACCTCCAACGCGGCGCTTATACCCTTGTCGTCCTCGTGTGATGTCTTGGCATGGGCTACAAGCGAATTGTGGTCCAGCGCTGCGATTGCCTGGCCCGGGGAAGAGATTTCGCCAGCTTGTGAAAAGCCCGATAATAGTTCTCGGTAGTGCCGGGTGTCCAGCCCCGACGGGCAGCAGCTGCCTGGACTGCGCCGTCAATCAGGATTGCATCCTCTTCAGAGGGAAAGTCATGTCGCCCATCAGGCAAAGGTTCAGGCTCACGATACTTCCGCAGCGCGCCCAATGCCGAGCGCAAATGCCCATCCTCAGGAAAAGACGTTCTCGCATGCAGGACCAAAGCGGCGTGATCAAGCCCGTCGATCGCCTTGCCTAGTGATCCCAGATCATTTCCCAAGGTGCGAAGCACCCGGCCATATTCGTAAGCGGTACTTCCTTGTAGGCTGCGGCCAAAATGCCGGACTGCATTATCGATAAGACCCCGGTCTAACTTAGACAGATGAGGATAGTTGTCAGCTGGAGGCGCGGCCTCGTTGACGGGGCCGCCACCTATCGCAGAGGGAACAACATATCGGCGGCGCGGACCGTCAGGAGCATTGGGATTGCGATACCTATGAAGCGCCGTTAGCGCGGGAGCCATTGCCGAGTCGCGCGAGAAGAACTTTTCAGCACGAGCTACCAGAGAATTGTGGTCCAGCGTGGCAATCGTTTCACCCCCAGAACTGAGATCTTTTTCCAGCTTATGAAGTGCGCTAGCATAAGCCCGGGCGGTTTGCGGGCTCAAATTCCGCCGCGCCGCCTCTGCCTGGATCGCCCTCCTTATGATGCTCCGGATATCTTTAGGCCGCTGAGGGGGCGGCGCCTCAGGTGCGGCCTCATCGACGACTGTAGCCTCTCGCGCGCCCGCCAATTGCTGCTCAAAGGCGGCTTGCGCCTGGCCAGCTTGCGGAGCGTCCGGGACGGCGTGCTGCACCTGCATCGAAGCCGCCAGTTTGGTCGGCGAAAAATTATCCACGCTAGCCTCATCTCCGCAGATCCCGGCAGCACGCTAAGCTGGCAAGCTGGCGAGATGCTGACGAGCCTCGCCGCGCAGTGCAAAAAAGCCGCATGCCAATCCCGTCTCGCACACGAATAAAAGCCGGACGTGCCGCTGAATTCGATGATCGGCAGGGAACGGAGGATGCCGCGGTGCGACCGGTCGCCGGTCACGAAGCCCGCTCCGAGGCGCACGGCCGCGGCGAGCGGAAATGGCCGGGCCATCCGGCGCGCGTTACCTTCCAGCGTTTTTCGTATGCGGCACCAATGAGTGCGGAGATCAGGGTTTCGGGGCCTGCTGGGACGCCGGCAACGCCGAGAATGGTCCCGGGCTTGAGCGTTACGGAGAACCCTTCTTCCGCAATGGTCAGTGGCTCCCCAGGCCGAGACCCAGTTGCTGCCGTTCGCGCGGGCAGGGGAGCTGCCGTGGCATGCGCCTGCCCCATATGCTCGATGATGGCGAGATCCGTGAGCTCTGCCGTCGGCACGCTCCTCACCACGGTTCTTCCGTCCCGGATGATCGAGCAGACATAGGCGATCTGGCGAATTTCCTTCATGCGGTGCGAGACAAAGACGACCGAGAGGCCATTTTCCCGGGTCAATCTTCTCAGAACCCGAACAGTCGCTCCGTCTCGGCCGCGGTCAGATTGGCGGTCGCTTCGTCCAGCAGGATGAGTTCGGCATCGACGAGAGGGCTCGCGCGATCTCCACCATCTGTCCCTCATGGAGGCTGAGGTCGCCGACGAGGCGGTTCAACGCGGTCCCGGCGAATTCCCGATCGATCATCGACAAGGCGGCATGCGCCTGGCTGGCGGCCGTCCTTCGGTCGAAAAGGGCGCGAACCCTTGCGGAAATGGGCAGGGCGATGTTCTCAGCAACGGTCAGGTGGGGATGAAGCGCGAGTTCCTGGTGAACGACGGCGACCTTGCGGCGGCCGTCCGTCTCGGTAAGGATGTTGCCGGCGGCGTCGCGAAAGACGAGTTCGCCAATGAGTGTCGACTTGCCGGCGCCGTTGCCGCCGAGGAGCGCGTGAATTTCGCCGCGCTTTACCGAAAAATCCACGCGTTTAAGGACGGACGTTGCGCCATAGGACTTGGTCAGTGATCGGACACAGACGATTGCTTGCTGTCGTCGGTCATGGTCCTGTCCTCAGTAGAGCGTGAGCGCCGGTATGAAGCTCACCGCAAGCAGGAGCATCATCGCCATGGCGAAGAAGGGCCACAGCTCGCGGGTGGTCTCGCCGAGCGGCGATTTCGCGATCGACGAGGAGATGAAGAGCGTCGTGCCAATCGGCGGGGTGTAGAGCCCGATGCCAAGGTTGATCACCATCATCAGCCCAAGCTGGACGCGGTCGAGGCCAATCGTGTCGGCAAGGGGAACGAAGATGGGTCCGAGCAGGAGGATGGCCGGCGGCATGTCGAGTGGCATGCCGACGATCAGCATCAGGATGTTCATCATCAGGATGATGACGATCGGGCTCGATATATTCGCGGCGACCCAATCAGCCATCTGCTGCGGCGCCTGGTCGAAGGTCAAGACCCAACCCACAGCGGCACTGCCCATGATCACCAGCATCACCACGCCAGTCGCCATGCCGGCCTCGACCACGTTGTCGCAAAAGCGCTTCCATGTCAGGTCACGGTAGTAGACGAGGCTGAGCGCGAGAGAATAGACGACCGAGAGAACCGCGACTTCCGTGGGCGTGGCGAGACCAAACCGCAGGAAGAGGATGATCAGCACCGGCAGCAGCACCGCGGGCAGGCTCTTCAGGACGAGCGTGGCGAGCTGCCGCCTGCTGGTCTGTGGGGGCTTCGTGGCATAACCGCGTCTCACCGAGACGAACCAGCAGACAAAGACGAAGCTGGCCGCCATCAGGATGCCCGGGAGGATGCCCGCGACGAAGAGGTTGGCGACACTGACGCCGCTCACCAGCGAAAAGAGGATCATCGGGATCGATGGCGGGATCAGGACATCGATGACTGCCGAGGTTGCGTTGTTGGCCGCGCAGAGCGCGGGCGGAAAGCCGTGCTTCTTCTGCCACGGGATAAGAACGGAACCGAGCGCGCTGGCATTGGCCACCGCAGAGCCGGAGACGCCGCCAAACACGACGGAAGAAACGACGGTGGTCGACAGGGGTCCGCCCCGCCAGCGCTGCATCGCATGCGATGCCAGTTCCAGCAATTGTCGGCCGAGCTCACCGCCGAGCATCAGCGTGCCGGCCAGCATGAAGAACGGCAGCGCGAGCATCGGAAAGGATTGGGTCTGGTCATAGATCTGCTGTGCGACGATCGAAAGCGGCAGGTATCCGTTGAACAATACGGCGACGCCGGCGGAGATGATAAGGGCGTAGCCGACGGGCACCGCCAACATCATCAGTGCGCAGAAGACGATGATCATCACGATTGTCATAGCGCCACCTCGCCGCTCTCGGTATTCGTCCGGTAATCCCAACCGAGGCGCAGCACGCGCAGAACGACGTTGAGCGTGACGATCGCCACCAGCACGGAGCCTATGGACAGGGCGAAATACCCGACACTGTTCGGAAGCTGCAGGACCGGGCTATGTTCGATCCCGGCGATCGCGCCAACAAGATAGGCCTGGTAGCCGAGCACCAGAAATGCCGCCGCGCTGACGAGATTGGCGGCGACGAAGGCAACTGAACGTCCACCGCCCTCGAGCTTGTCGTAGATCCATTCGACCGCCATATGGCCGCCGCTGTGCGCGGCAAGCACAATGCCCCCCAGGATGAACCAGGGGAAGATCAGCACCGGCAGCTCCTGAGCGAATGAAAAGCCTCCACCGGCCAGCATGTAGCGGGCAGCGACATTCGCGGTCATGAAGACCATGAGCGCGATGCCGCTGAATATGACGACCTGCCGGGCGAACCAGACGATGGCCCGTGCCGTCAGCTCTACGGAACTCAAGAGACTTCTCATGGGATGCTCCCTTCCGGTAGGAACTCAGCCCTTGGCCGCCGTTTCGATCTGGGCGACGAAATCCCCGAAGGGCTTCTTCTTCCAGGTCTCGGCGACGGAATCGGTCGCCTTGGCGAAGGCTTCTCGGTCCACTTCCGTGACCTCGACCGCGGATTTGCTTCGGAATGCCGCCAACACTTCGGCGTCCTTGTCGGCAGAGAGCTTGCGCTGAAGTTCGCCGGCTTCCTTTGCCGCCGCCTTCACTGCCTCGAGGTCGCCGCCCAGGCGGGCTAGCACAACCTGTGACATCAGGAACGGCGTCGACTCCCATTTATGGCCGGTGAGGCTGATATACTTGTTGACCTCGTAGAGCTTGGAGCTGTCGATATTGGCGAGCGGGTTCTCCTGTCCATCGACCACGCCCTGTTGGAGGGCCACATAGAGTTCGCCGAAGGCTATCTGCTCCGTCGCCGCACCAAGGGCCTGGAAAATGTCCATCGTCATCGGATCTGCCGGCGTGCGGATCTTCATTCCGCTCACGTCCGCGGGCGTTGCGACTTTGCGCTTAGAGTTGGTGAGATGGCGTATGCCGTTGTCCCACCAGTCGAGCGGTACCACGCCGACCTCTTCGAAGCGCTTCGCGAATTCGCTGCCGACCGGACCGCCGAGGACCTGCATCGCCTTTGCCGTATTCTCGAACAGGAAAGGGAGACCGAGCGCCGCAAGCTCCGGAACGAGAGCGGACGTTGCTCCCTGGCTGTTGGCCGTGAAATCGAGAGCGCCGGTGCGCAGGCTCGTCAGCATCGCAGAATCACTGCCGAGCGTTTCCGCGCCGGCCACATTGATGGTCACGCGGCCGGCCGTCTTTTCGGCGACCAGTTCCGCGAACTTTGTGGCCGCGACGGTTCGCGGATTTCCGGGTGCGGCACCATGGCCGAGGGTCAGGGTGGTGCCGGCCTGCGCGGGCCGGACCATCGTGGCGATCGCAGGGGCGGCGAGCACGGCTGATGACGCGGCCAGGAAGCGGCGTCTGGTGATCTCGAACTTCATCATCTCTCCTCCACTTTGAAACTGTTGCGGCCCCCACGCTCCTCCAGCGCGGGTGACCGTTTTCGTCACTCGTCGAGCCACTCCTTGATCCGGGTCACGATTTTAGTGGTCGATATGCCGTACATGTCGTGCAGGGTCGGCAGGGCGCCCGCTTCAAGGAAGGCGTCCGGTAGCCCGATCTGCCGGAATGCGGCAGGACGCGCGTTCGAGCGCATCAAGCTGGCGGCAACCGCCTCTCCGAGACCGCCGATGACAGTGTGGTTCTCGGCGACGACGACGAGCCGCCCCTGCCTGGCGCACTCGGCGAGAATCGTTGCCTCGTCGAGCGGCTTGATCGTCGGAACATGCAGAACGCCGGCATCAACGCCGTTCTTTCGAAGTTCCTCGGCCGCTTCGAGCGCCCGCATCGTCATCAGACCGGAGGAAACTATCAGCGTGTCCTTGCCGTCCCGCAGCAGCTTCGCCTTGCCCAGTTCGAACCGGTAGCCGTATTCGTCGAGCACCAGTGGAACGTTGCCGCGCAGAAGCCGCATGTAGACCGGACCCGGATGCGCGGCGATGGCGGGTACCGCCTGCTCGATCTCGCTGGCGTCGCAGGGGTCGACAATGGTGAGGTTCGGCATGCCGCGGAACATGGCAATGTCCTCGGTCGCCTGATGGCTCGGGCCGTAGCCCGTGGTCAGTCCCGGCAGCGCACAGACGATCTTGACGTCGAGCATCTCCTCGGCGATCGCCAGGCAGATGAAGTCATAGGCGCGGCGTGAGGCAAAGACGGCATAGGTCGTCGCCCAGGGCTGCAATCCTTCCCGCGCCATTCCGGCTGCCGACATCATCAGCAGCTGCTCGGCCATGCCCATCTGGTAGAAGCGATCGGGATGGGCCGCGCGGAAGACATGCAGATCCGTGTATTTGGCGAGATCCGCCGAAAGACCGACGATACGGTCGTCCCTTTCCGCCAAGGCTGAAAGCGCGTGTCCGAAGGGCGCCGGACGGGTCGGCTGGTCAGGACCGGCAATGGAGGCGATCATCGCTGACGTCGTCAGGCGAGGCCTTTCGGCATTACCGACGAGATGCGCGGGGCGTTCGTATTTCGAGCGTCTCATGCCGTTACTCCCGCGTCGATGATCCGGATCGCCTCGGCCCATTCCTGCGGTTCGACGCGCAGGAAGTGGTTGCGCTCACGCGCCTCCAGGAAGGGCACGCCCTTGGCCATCTTCGTGTCGCAGATGATGATTCTGGGCTGCGGATCCGGGTGCTGGCGGGCCTTGTCGAAAGCGTCGACGAGCGCATCAATGTCGTTGCCGTCGACGCGCTGGACGAACCAGCCGAAGGCCTCGAACTTTGGACCGAGAGGCTCGAAGTTGAGCACCCCGAGCGACGGGCCGTCGGCCTGCATCTGGTTGACGTCGACGATACCGATCAGATTGTCGAGCTTGTAGGACCCGGCCGACATGGCCGCTTCCCAGGTGGAGCCCTCGTCGAGCTCGCCGTCGGAGAAGAGGTTGTAGACGAATGACCGCGAACCCTTGCGCTTCAGCGCGAGCGACATTCCGACAGCTATGCCGAGGCCGTGACCCAGCGATCCTCCGGTAATCTCCATGCCCGGCGTGTAGGCGGCCATGCCGGACATCGGCAGGCGGCTGTCATCGGTGCCATAGGTTTCGACTTCATCTTCGGGAATGATCTTCGCCTCGATCAGGGCCGCATAGAGCGCGATGGCATAATGGCCGATCGACAACAGGAAGCGGTCGCGGCCTTCCCATTCCGGATCTCCTGGCCTGTAGGTCGTCGCATGGAAATAGGCGACCGCGAGAACGTCGGCGATGCCGAGCGCCTGCGCGATATAGCCCTGACCCTGAACCTCGCCCATGCGCAGGGCATGGCGACGAATCCGGCGGGCGCGCTCGGGCAGACTGATGTTGTGGCCGATCTGAGCCATGCTGTCCTATCCTTTCAGGCTCTCTCGCGGCTCAATGGATCAACATGCCGCCGTTGACGTCGATGACGGCGCCCGTGACGTAGGCAGAGAGATCGGAAGCGAGGAAGAGATAGATGTTGGCCACGTCGCGCGCGTCGCCCAAGCGACTAAGGGGAATGCCCTTGATGATGTCGGCGCGCACCTCAGCGGACAGCTTGTCACCGGTGATGTCCGTCTGGATGAGCCCCGGTGTCACGCAATTGACGCGAATGCTGTCGGGGCCGAACTCCCGGGCCATGGCCTTGGCCAGCCCGAGCACCCCGGCCTTGGCCGCCGAATAATGCGGGCCGCCGAAAATGCCGCCGCCGCGCTGCGCTGAAACCGACGACATGCAGGCGATCGAACCGCCGCCATGTTCGCGCATGTTGGGTATGAAGACCTGGCTGAGGTTGAGCACGCCTGTCATGTTGACGGCGACGATGCGCTGCCAGTCGGCATCGGAGATTTCCAGGGTCTTCACCGGCTGGGTAATGCCGGCATTGTTGATGAGGATGTTCGTCACGCCGAACGCGCTCAGCACCTCGTCTGCAGCGGATGCGCAGGAGGCACGATCGGCCACGTCGCAGGGTAGCCCGAGATGCGCGCCTTGTTCGACCGCCGGCAAGTCGCCCGCTGCAGCGTTTGCCTCATCGGCGTTGATGTCAAGAATGGCGACCCGCGCGCCGTGCGACGCAAAAAGCTCCGCCGTCGCCCGGCCAATACCGCGCTTGCTCGCGGCGCCAGAAATGACCGCGGTCTTTCCCTTCAAAAGCATTTGACTCTCCTCCCGGCACCGATCGAACGGTGTTCGGCTTCTCCCTTCAGGCCCGTTGCCTGTCCTCGTAGAGAAGTTCTGGCGCAGCGAGCGCCTGCTATCAAACGCCAAGTTTACATCTATAGGTGAATCTGGTTCACTAATCCGATGCTGCAGATGACTTCACTCTCCGCCATGCGCATCTTCGAAGCGGCCGCAAGGCTCTGCTCCTTCCGGGCAGCCGCGGAGGAGTTGAACCTCTCGCCGAGTGCCGTCAGCCATGCGATCGTGCGTCTGGAGCGGGATCTTGGCGTTGCGTTGTTCGAGCGAACGACGCGCAGCGTTTCGCTCACTCTCGCGGGACAGACGCTGCTCAATCACGCTTCGAATGCCTTCGAAGAATTGCGGCGCGGTGTTGAACAGATTTCATCCAACAAGGCGCAGCTGTTGCGCCTCCATTGCGCGCCGAGCTTTGCAGCACAGGTGCTGTCACCGCGCCTGCCACAGTTTCTGAAGGAGAATCCGGGTATCGAGGTCCGTGTTGCCGCGAGCACGAACTATGCCCGCTTCGTCGATGGACTCTTCGATGCCGATGTCGTCTACGGAGAGCCGATGAATCGCGAGGACCTGATCGTCGTTCCGCTTTCGGAAGAGATCGTCTCGCCGCTATGTTCACCGGAAATCGCGCGCCTGATCAGATCTCCGCGCGACCTGTTTCACCAACCGTTGATCCGAAGCGATCTCAAGCGCATCCAGTGGATTGACTGGTTCGAAGCCAATGACCTTGGACCACCGCCGCCACCATCGATGAGTTTTGACCGGAGCTTCCTTGCGGTTGATGCTGCGGTCAACGGGCTCGGCATCGCGCTCGAGTCAGACGTGCTGGCCAGGCGCGAACTGGAAAGTGGCAAACTGGTCCGTCCTCTGCATCGGATCTGTCGTGACAACCGTTATATCGGCCACTATCTCGCCTATCCAAAATCCGGAAGCCAGCGGCGACTCGCCCGCGCCTTTGCCGACTGGCTAACGCGCCAATGCCAGCCGGCCGACACTGGCTCGGGTTAGAGCAGCCGATTCCTCAGCTTTCCCGGCTGCGACGCCTCACTCTTTTCCGAGCACATCCAGGTCTGAAGCAAGCGAGATCTCTTTCAAGGTCCGCCGCTCAATCGTTCCACTGACAGGAGCCGCGTATCCCGCGCGTGATGGAGATGATCAAACCTTCCATGTCTAACCCGCGCCGCTGCCGCCGCGCGGATTGCAACCATAAAGGCCATGCTGGTCTTGGGTCCGATCGTCTCGAAGGTAACGGTCGCAAGCGAAGACCTCGTCCGACCATTCGCTCAAGTACGATCTTCTAGAACGTTCACCTGTCGGCAGCGAGGAGCAGAGGAAACATCGGCAACATGCTTTTCAGCCGCGCCGCGGCGATCGTGCCGGCGAGGCAACGCCAAGCCGCGCGAGACGACGGTAAGCCCGCCCTCGTCCCCGAGACGCTTACAAAGGTCGTGCCAAAAGAAGCGGGCCGGCGCAAGGTCACGCGCTTTGAGGGCGTCGCCCTACGCTGCGAGAAGACAAAGCGAACCTTCGCCCCCTTCGTCGTCCTCGCCACCGGCTTCATATTGCTCAGATCTGCCCACAAGGCCTAAGGTTTTGCGGACTCACTTGTTATCCATGAGTTTTTGAGACATGTAGATATATTCAAGCGCGTAGCGGCGGGCGTCTTCCTGCAGGTTGGCGGCGGCGGCGTGACCGCCCTCGATATTTTCATAATAGTAGAAGGGCAGGCCCATATCTTCGAACAGGGCGGCCATCTTGCGCGCGTGCACTGGCCCGACGCGGTCATCCTTTGTCGAAGTTTCGAAGAAGGGTTCCGGATACGCCACGCCCGCCCTGACATTATGATAGGGCGAGATCGAGCGCAGGAAGGCACCTTCAACCGGATCGTCGGGACTGCCATATTCGCCCTGCCAGGAGGCTCCTGCCGACATGTGGATGAAATTGACCATGTCGAGAAGCGGCACCTGGATCACGGCCGCGTTCCACAGGTCGGGCCGCTGGATCATTTGCACGCCCATGAGCAGGCCGCCGTTCGACCCCCCCATGATCCCGAGATGCGGTGTCGAGGTTACCTTCTTCGCGATCAGGTCCTGCGCCACGGCCTGGAAGTCGTCATAGACGCGCTGACGATTGGTCTTCAAACCGGCCTCGTGCCATTTTGGGCCGAACTCGCCGCCGCCGCGGATATTCGCCAGCGCATAGGCACCACCCTTCTCCAGCCATAGCTTGCCAAGCACCGCCGAATAGTTGGGCTGCATTGGGATTTCGAAACCGCCATAGGCGTAGAGGATGGTCGGGCTCGTGCCGTCCAGCTTGACGTCCTTGCGCGCTACGAGGAAGTACGGAACCTTCGTGCCATCCTTCGAGGTCGCCCAGAACTGCTGTACTTGCAGGCTTTCGGCATCAAAGCGTTCCGGGGCCGAACTAATCTTCTCGACTTGGCCCGTTACAGCATCGGCGCAAAAGAGAGTTGAAGGTTCGAGGAACCCTTCTGAGAAGACGAACAGATGATCGCTCTCATCGTCGCTAGACGTCAGGGACAGGGTCGAATTTTCCGGCAGAGCCAACTTAAAAGACGTCCAGCCGCCTTTGCCGAAATCGAAGCTGCGGACCTCGCTGGTGACATTTGACAGGATCGACAGCACGAGACGGTTCTTGGTCTGGGTAGTCCCTGCGACAGATTGATGCTCGTTTGGCATGAACAGCACAAGCGGTTCAACGTGCGCTGGATCGGCGAGCGCCCCCTTGAGATCGAAAGCGATAATCGCGCCATTGCGGAAGACGGTGCCTTTGGCCGAGGTCCAGTCAGACCTCAACCAATAGATTGCCTGGCCCTTGTAGTAGCCGCTAAAGGCGCCGTGGTCGGCAGGGGCAGGACCACCTTGTGGGTATCGGTGTGGCCGTTTGGGTAAAAGGCTAGTTTGGTATTGAAGAAGTCGAGGCCGCGATACGAGGCGTCCATCACATACCTGCCATCGATGTCGCGCAGCACGCCGCGTTCAGCCGATACGTCCATCTTTTGGCCGCGGAAAATCTCGGCCGCCTGATCATATGCCCGGAGCTTCGGATGGACCGGCTGCTCCCCCGGCGGGTTAGTCTGCACAGGCTGGTACCAGACTGTCCGGGCGTTGACGCCTTGGTGACACTCGGCAGTCCGCTGGGAATTGACGAGGTGCAGGACAAGCTCGCACCGGAATGGACGCGTTCAGACGGGTTCCCGAGTCAAAAGGTTGAAGGCGACTGGGTAAACATCTTCGATCGCCTTGATGTTGTCGCGGCACTCGATCCGGTGCTGGCGAACGATTTCCGTCGCGGTGGGCTTGAGGTGGTCAGGGATATCCATGAACCTAATAGCGGCGTGTGGCGCCATAGTCTGAGGAAGTATTTCGAGGGGCCACTCTTGAGGACGGAGCTCAAGAGACTGCTGCAAATATAGGGGACGCCGATGAACTGCTCGGCAGAGGTGGCAAAGGTCCTCATAGCCGCCGCGAGCTTTGAGGAAAATCGGGTGGAATCGGTCTGCAGCAACTTGATCGAGTGCCTGCGGGCCGGTGATCGGGCACCGGACCTAGAGATTGCTCGAACGGTGCTGGACGTGCTGCGGCAGCACCGGCACATGAGCGCGCTCAAGCGTCTGGCGGACAATCTTGTGCGACTCGGATGTCAGGATGACCTTGTCTATCGGCACTACAGCCAAGCGCTAATCGAGTGCGGCGAACCCATTGCAGCAATCGAGATGCTTCAGGGCCTGGTTAGGAGAGTGCCCCTTGGCTCGAAAGAGTGGAATGAAGCTCAGGGGCTTCTCGGACGCGCATACAAGCAAATATACATCGACGCCTGCGGCTCCAACTTGGGTATGGCAGAGGGTGCCTTGAGGGCTGCCATAGCTGCGTATCGTCAGGTATTTGACAGTGACCCAACGCAGCTCTGGCATGGAGTGAACTTGGTCGCGTTGTTGGCCCGGGCTGACCGTGATGGTGTCAAGACTCCCGATTTTCTACGGATACACAGCATAATCGAGGCTTTGCGCCGCCAAATCGAACAGCACTGGTCGGCAGGCACACTTGATGCCTGGGCCTATGCTTCCGCCGCCGAATTGGCGCTCGCGGGTGGCGATCTGAGCGGTGTGCGACGTCGGCCGCGTTCAAATACTCCCTTAGCCAGCGTCGCACACCGCTCAGATCGCCACCCTGGCTAAGGGAGTATTTGAACGCGGCCGACGTCGACGCCTTCAAGATTGCCGGGACCCTGCGCCAGTTCACCGAGGTATGGGGGCTTCGCGCGGGCGCCGGTGAAAGGGGAGCTGTTGTTGCTGTTCTAAGAGCGGCCCTGCTTCGTAGAAGGTCCGGGGTGCTCAGTCTGACGCCGCAGCAGGTTCAACGCACAGCTGAAGCGGACGTGGCATCTTTCGAAAAGATACTTGGAAACACCGGCGTTCAGACGTATTGGTGGGTGCGGAGGGCAATGGACAGGGCACGCTCGGTTGCGCTGATCCGTCAACCGGATGGTCGAGGAGTCGGGACCGGATTTCTGGTCCGCGGCCGCGATCTCCACAAACCGCTCGGCGACGAACTCTTTCTGCTCACCAATGCTCACGTGGTGAGCGACTCGGCGGAACAGAGGGGAGTACTCCGAAGCGACAAGGCATCCGTGGCCTTCGAGGCAACAGCCGACGTAGACCGGACCGCACGACGACATCGTTTGCGTGAGATTGTATGGAACTCTCCACCTGAACTGCTGGACGCCAGTCTGCTGCGCTTTGTGCAACCGCCGGTCGGGATCGAGCCTTGTCCCGTGTCGGATTCGCTTCCGGTGACAGATGAGGATCAGCGCGTTTACGTGATCGGCCATCCACTTGGGGGCGAGCTCAGCTTCTCGCTTCAGGACAATCGACTGCTGGACCATGAGGGTCCAATCAGCGGCGAGCCAGCGATCGCCGGGCGGGTTCTCTTGCATTACCGAGCTCCTACCGAACCGGGAAGCTCCGGCAGCCCGGTATTCTCCGCTGATTGGGACGTGATCGGTCTCCACCATGCAGGGGCGGACTTCAGGCGATTGCGCACAGCTTCATAGGCGGCACTGAGCCGAGCGAATGCTGAGTGCCTGTCTGGGGTCGGTAATGGCTCCGGAGGCGGCCGCTAATCGACAACTATCGGACGGGTGTTGCTTCACGAAGTAGACTTCGCTAACGGGACGTTCTCGTATTGTGCTCAAATGTGGCAGCCAGGTTGAAATGTCCGCGGTTGCGCAAATTGAAATGTCAACTTCAGGCTGCCGCGCGGCGACGCCGACCAGCCCCGATTTGACCGGGTGGTCCGGGTTGCAAGGTGAGATCGGGGCGGGTGAGAGGCACCCTTCGGCTTTAGCTTGGACAGCCCGATTAGGCGATCATTTTGCGGCATCGAGGTTGGAGAGCGCCTGTCGCCGTCGAGCAATGATCGCTGGATCGTTCATGAAATCCGTCCGTTTGCCTGGCTTGCGACCTCGCGGCGTATAGCCATTCTTCTCGCTGCTGGGCTTTATAGGCCAAGACATCGGAAAGCCGTTTGTTCTCGGTGATCGCCGCATGGGTCACACGCTGGTCCTTGTCGAACACCCGGTAAGGCAGGGAATGCCCCTTCCAGCGCATGTCCAGCCGGCCATCCGCATAGGCGTAAGTCTCGACATAGCGGCCGATCAGCCCGCGCGTCACATCGGTCTCCTCGAGCATGATCCGCTTGCGCTCGTAGGAGAACGTCAGTTGGTACCGACTTAGCGCTGCTCACGCTTGCAGAGAAGCTCGTTGAGCCGATCCGCCATGATGTTCAGCGGCCGGTGCATGTCCTCCGGCCGGGCAGGGGCGCGGGCAAACCGAGCGAACTGGGTGTTCTGCAGTGACACTCGTCAGCTTTTCGACAGGTAGGCCGGTTAAGAGCAGAGCGCTTCCACGTTGATGGTCCTCCGGACTCATCTGGTTGATGAAATGGCAGGAAGCATCGCAGCAGTATCGATCCATTTGCCGCGGTGGGACGCTTGTGAACCTGTACCCTCTCGAGTCGGCGCGGGAGCCGCAGCGCGCCTGCACTGGTTTCGAATGGTCGTTGCGCTGCGCAACCAGCTGCGGCTTGAGAAGCGGCGGGCGCATTCTTTGTTCTGACGATGGAGGAATCGATGGACACAGGACAGGTACAGCGGAGTGCGGGTTCTTATCCGGTTCCTTCCGAGGAGGGGGAGCAGGAAAGTTACCTCAACGGCTTCACCCGAGCCGTGGCCGATTGGGTCGAAGCCTTGACAGGCTATCGGACGCCCGCCTCCTCGCGCGAGCGGATCCTGGAAGACTGGGTTGCTGAAGAAGGGCAAGGCGAAGCCGAGAACCGGCAACACGGGCGCTCACGAATCAGAGCTTCGGACAACGGGGGCTCGAGCTCGGTAGATTTGTCATCCCTCTCCCTGACCGCTTTGCCTGCCGCCCTGCCGCCCAGACTGCTGAGGCTGCACGCCATGCACAACGAGCTGGGCAGCCTGCCCGCTCAGCTGCCACCCGGTCTCCGCGAACTTCATATTGGCCACAACCAGTTGACCAGTTTGCCGGACGCTCTTCCAGCGAGCCTCGTTCGCCTGGAGGTGAGCGATAACAGGTTAACCAGCCTGCCGGCCAACCTACCGGCGGGGCTCGGTATCCTGAACGCAAACAACAACCGACTCAGTAGCCTGCCCAGCCCTCTACCGAGCGGGCTCACCTCGCTCGCGGTTAGCGGCAATCAGCTGACCGACCTGCCCGAGCCCCTCCCATCCTGGCTCGTCGAACTCGATGTCAGCAGCAATCAATTGACCCAACTCCCCGAACCCCTTCCGAGCGGGCTGCAATGGGTCAATCTTCGCGGTAACCGGCTGACCAGCCTGCCCGAATATCTCTTATCGGATATTAACTACCCGAGTTTGGAACTTGAGTTCGGAGATAACCCACTCCTGGACGACTTCGGCGCTAACCTCGCGTCACCGCAGCTTGCGCAGCTATCTCTGTACGAGGCTGCCGCGCACTGGCTCGAGGACGATCCGGCGACACTGGCCGAATGGCAGCACTTTGCGAATGAGCCAGGCGCCGAGGACTACGCACGTTTCCTGGGGAGGCTACGAGGGAACATGAACTATGGCAGTGGCGAGTTTCGGCAGGCAGTAGCTGATGATCTGCGTCAGGCCTCGGCCAATCCGAGATTGCGCGAGCAGTTTTTCACACAGGCTTCCGAGGCCAACGCGACCTGCGAGGATCGTGTTATTTTGCACTGGAACGGTATGCAGACCGCGCGCCTCAACGCTGACGTCGAGGACGGTGTATATGACGATCGGCTTAGCGAACTGATCCAGCGCGGCCGTATTGCGTTCCGCCTGGAGACGCTGGACGAGATCGCGCGCGACAGGTTCAGATCGCTCCTCAGCGTCGACCCGAACATAGACGACGTCGAAGTCTACCTGGCCTATCAACATCTGCTGCGCGAACCGCTGGGGCTTAGTCACGTCGCCCCTCACATGCGCTTCCTAGCTGTCTCTCACGTAACCCAGAATGATGCGGCGCTGGCGCTGGACCTGGTCCGGGAGCGCGAAGCGAACCAATTCATAGACTACATGGCAACTCGCTGGCAACCCTGGGAGACGGTGCTGAGGCGCATCGCGCCGGACGAACATGCAGCGATGCAAGACCGGCTCGTCGAAGCGATGGGCGAAGAGTTTCGAAGCCGCTTGGATCAGCGGCTGGCCGAGCACGGTCTGCTAGGCGACCCGGATGCCGAGCGGGTGCTCGGAGCCCAGGTTCGAAACCAAATCGCTGGCGAGATCAAACGCGAGGTCATGTACCGGCTGCTCGCCGATCGTGGCCTGGAACAATGAGACATCCCAAGACTCCCGCAGAGATCTTTATCATTGCTCTGTGGCGCTAGCTAAAGATCGATCGGGAAGGCTCGACCATCGCTTTCCAAGGTGCTTTTGCACTTGGGAAAGCGTGCTGCCGTCGATCGGGCCCTTTCGATCTTGCCGAGCCAGGAAAACTCCTGCGCGCGAGGCTCGGGGGTATACGCGTCCGGTCGAAAGCCGCTTCGGGAGGTATAGCGCGACGATCAGGATAAGGTGCGCCAGGAGAAGCTGGCGCGTTCCAGCCGGTGAAAGTCCGGCTCGGGTAAGGGGTAGCTCCCGCCCGATAGTGAGTGTTGCGGCGTGGGCGGTGACGACCACGGCGAAGCGTACACAGCAAACATGTGGGGTATGGGAGTGAGCCACGATAACGACCAGATCGCAGGGGCCGAGACTTTCTCATCCGTCGCAGGCAACATGCGCGGGGCCGATATGCGAGGCGCC
>Ga0214542_1008065_pt1 | contig 17776 bp, 5 predicted proteins | sample CNSS1metaG_FD_160096 | JGI IMG/M metagenome (GOLD analysis project Ga0214542, IMG submission 160096) | Root nodule microbial communities from cowpea collected in UCLA plant growth center, Los Angeles, California, USA - CNSS1 | ecosystem: Host-associated > Plants > Roots > Nodule | place: USA... | reverse complement strand
TTCTCTTTTTTTTTTTTTATATATATATATATATATATATATATATATATATATATATATATATATATATATATATATATATATATATATATAACTCTAAGTGTTCTATACATATTAGTGATTCGCTCTATGCCTCTCTCTTTTATTTTAACAAAGGATATGAATTTATTTAACAAAACACTATTATCAAAATGGAAATGGAGACTTAGAAATGAAAAAGTAAAGATTATGAAAGGAAATCTCATAACATCAAAGTATTTAGCATAAAAGAATATGAGAGAGAGGAGAAACAATTGAGGAGCCGGGAATGTGGCTAGATAATAAATGGTAATGAAAAACTTAGAACGGAGGAGAGTTAAAAAAAAAAAACTTATTACGTGGAAAATAATCTTAACGCAATCGTGTAACAAAAATACTACCGTGACAATTTTAACCAAAAGACTGGAAGATGTTAGTCCCGCAACGAGGGCAATTCCGAAAGCCATTTCAAAAAGGAAAATACAAATCCAGAATACCTGCAAAAGATTAGTTAGAAACAACCAAAGAAAAATAAAAGGTAACAACCAATTGAACAAAGATGTTTTTATTAGAAAAACATACCCGTTTTTGACCGAAACGTGCTGAAAAAGATTGGATACCAAATGTTTGGTCTCCGTCGATATCAGGTATATCCTGTTGAATCCAATAAAAGGTTTTATAACGGGTACATATAAAATCTTGTTAGAAGTTTCATATAAAAATAAAGTCAATTTATAATAAATAAATAAATATATATATATATATATATAAATAAAATATAAATTTTACTTTACAAATCAATTTTATGAGATCGAATGAAGTCTAAAATTCGTTATTAATAAAGTTTGATGTCGAAAACAATGTGTGTTTTGAAAAAATAGAGTGTTCTTACCTTGAACAATGCGATACCCAAAGAGTAGAAGCTCATGAATATAATAACAAAAATCAGTGATCTTGGAAAGATAGTAGTCCTCTTCAACACAAAAGTCTGGACATTGTTACATCAAAACACAACGAAAAAAATAATGTATTTAGATTCCTTTCGTCTTTCTTACTTTAATTAAAGACATCAGAAATTAATGTTATTAGAGGACAACCTGCATGTGAGCGAAAAATGTGATTGGAAATATAAGTGCCCAGGTAGCACAGACGCATATTGCCGCAAGTAGTGGATGTCTTTTCCATCTCATCAGAGGCACCTGAAATGTTTCACCATTTTAAGTGGGAATTTAAATAGGTTATCATAAATTGTGTAGAAGTCTATGATACTGTTCATGAAGTGAAAAAAAAACATTTTTTTTTCATCTTACTAATATATTTTCTATTATTATGGATATTATTATAACCTTTACATGCCTTAAAACATTTGAAGGGACAAAAAGAAGTTTATATGCAATCGAATAGAAGAGAACTCACATTGATTGAATAAGCAGTCCATAGTGAAAAGCACGATACAAGATTCCAAATCAATGGCCAAGAACCTATAGTCCAGGCAAGCCAAAAACTCTGTACAAGATAATTAAAAAAAAAAAAAAACTCCTTATACTTTGTCAACGAAGATCTTCTAAAATATGAGTGTAAAAGGGAAATAATACATATGTTACCAGAGTTAAACTTGATGCAACAATAATAACACCCGTTGTAAAGGATATTTGCCCAGATACCAATGGAAGATAAGGTTTGTTTATCTGCAATAAAAGGGAGAATAGGAGATTAAATTGGTCAAAGTTTTAAAAATAAACTAATTCAAATTTTCATTCAAAGTTAAAAGATAAAAACATATTTAATTCTAAGAATAATATCATTTTCTTTATTAATAAATATTTTTGAATAATTATTTTAAGAAGATAATTAATTTTTTAACGGAGTGATACTAAAGTCCAAAAGGCATAATAATAACTTATCATTGATCAAGATATTATTTATTTGTAGTAGAAAGTTTGATACCTTGTCTATTTCAAGATCAGATAATTGATTCACACCATTAACGTAAATATCCATAAACAAGAGAGGTACCATAGCCTGAAACAATTTCGGAACTCAAAAGCTGTGAATGAAGTTAAAGGGTAGTTTATAAGTGGCTATTATAAGGAGAAGTAACTTATAATTAGAGTCTCACCTGTAACACCCCAATCAAAAACAATGGAGATATATCTGATACCTTCTCCACTACCAAGAGAGATGCAGAAACTGTGCTTAAAATCTGACCAACAAAGATAAAATCTCTCATTTATAACTTATTAAGTTACTAAATTTTCATCTAGAATTCAATGTCCAAACTTCTTTAAATTTTAAAAATAAATTAATACAGTCATTTGATCCGAATTATGTATATTGCTTGTTTTCACGTGTCAAACGCGTGTTTTATTCTGTTATTTGAATTGTTTTCATTGTTTAACACATTTTTACTATATTTACCAGAAAACACATTTAACATGTTAAAAAAAATTAACATACTTAAATTAAAAGAACTATATATTCATTCACTTTTAAAGTTTGGATATCAAAATGTATGAAAAACTTAGATATTGGCGAATTTCAATTTCATACCAAAATTTAGAGACAAAAACATTTCAGAATTATATTTGAGTTGTTGATACTGCTTGAAACATTTTTACTTTAATATTAAGTTAAATAGTATTATGTAATACGTTTGAGATGTCAAATAAACTTAACAAAATTTGATTAAAATGACTAAATTCACATATTTCGAAAGATAAAGGACAAAATTGATCCAAAATGGACTAATTCTAAAATTTACTGAAAGTTAAAGACAAAAAATATATTTAACCCTTATATATACGAAAAAGAAAGTGTTTCGTATTTGAAAAAAAAATGAACTTACTCGAGCAATCACGCTGTAAGGATAGCAAAACCTGTAGAGAGCAACTACAAAATTTTTTATTGAGACCAAAAGGTTTTTGGAATTAGAATGTTGTGGTTCAGAATCAAAATATGGTCTTGAGATGGCTTTCCCAACATGTTTTTTGTTGCATTCTTCATACGTAGCCTCTCCTTCTATCCATTTGTAATGATTGTTCAATCTTGATTGTTTGAACATCAAAGGATTATATTCTATTTGAGTTTTTCTTTTGTATTGAGAAGCTTTTGAGTCACAACAACCTAAGCACCAAATGTTTGATCAAGTATTAGTGGTAATAAATAAATAAATTATACATTATATATTTATTTTGGTTAAGTTGATAAAAAATATCAATATAAATGCATAATCAATTTTAACATTTGAAATATATACATAAGTGCAAGAAGAAGTAATCATAATGGAGGAAGAAACTGCCTTATTTATTTTGTAATGGCAATTACTTTCTGCACGCACCTATCATTTTTGGAATTTATTTTTTGAAACATAATAAATAAATTCAGAATTCTTTTCAGAAAGCAAACATTCTCTCGAAAAACATTTTCTGAAAATATTTTGATGAAGTGAGAAAGAAATTTGATGGGATGCAGAAAGTAATTGCTTTTTTTAATTGTTAGAAAAAGCCCAAAAGTCCATCGTCCAGCCCACATTACATAATTTATATCTACATCAAATGACATGCTTGATTGATGTCTTACATTTGCCTTAGAAATAGTATTTTAACTTATAACGTACACATAAATATTCATTTTTATACAACTAAAATTTATAAGAAATAAAAAATTTTCAACATAAAAATTAGATTATAAACTATATCTTAGTTTGAATGACAAATAATTTATATACTGTTGTATAATATTGATTTTTTATTAAATTTATTTCCAAAAGTTATTGAAATTTAATTTTAAAAATAATAATTATAAAAATAAACATATAAAAAAATTAAGGGCTTAAGTGATTTTCATGTGTGCGTGTTTTTTTTTGTTTTTTTTTTCTGTTTTAATTTTTTTAATTTTAATTTTTACTTTATTAAAAATCAAATAAAGTAATATAATTGATTAATATAATATTGTATGACATTTTTATGTGATTTTAATATTTTATGTGATTTTTAACATCTTAAAATTTAAAATCAATGGCTTTATTCCATATTTCTAAAGTTTTCATTCTAATTTTAAACTATATGTAATTTTAAACCAAAAATATTTTATAAAAATGTGAATTTTAATAAAAATAGAAGTGCAACATTTATATAAAAATTAAATTTGATCTCAATATGAAGAGGGACAAAATTGCTCAATTTAAAAAAAAATTGGTATTGAATTGAACAAAAATAATGAATATTAAAATCAAATTGAATATAAAAAACTAACTATGACACATGACAAGATATTGACTTGACATGTAAACATTTTTTTTAAATAAAAAAATCTCGAAATAACACGTGGAGGTCACTATTCACTGTCAATTAATTATTTACATGACGTTAGCAAAAAAGATCAAATTGAACAATTTGATGAATATTACGACAAATTAAACAAAAAAAAGTATATTATTAGAATCAAATTAAAAATACTTAACGAAAATTAGAACCAAATCAATATTTAAACATTGATTCAAATATGTATCTTTTGTTGTTTGACTCTTGGTATATTACAATAACATTTTTAATTTAAAAAAATATTACATAGTTTGTTTTACAAAATATTGAAAAGGAGAAAAAAAATGAAAAGTCCTTAAAAATGTTATCGAAACAAGTTTTCTTTATAATAAAAACTGTAGTGTTAATAGAGGTTATCCAAAGAAAAGGGGATGTGAGACATACTTGTATAGTAAATATTCTTGGTTGAACGTTTACAGCGCCAGAGATTTCCACCTACAATTACCAATGATTCAAAATATCAGTCTATAATGAAAAATTTATCAAATATCCAAAGTTAGTTTTTTTTTTTTTTTTAAAAAAACAAGGTATATTAATTAAAAAAACTAAGTAACGGGTGAAGTTAGAGATATTACCAGTTGTGAATGAAGATGCATTATTAGCTGAAGACATAGCATGCACAGAATCCATGGAAACAACTTAGCACTTTCTGTAGAGAGAGATGAGAGGAATAGAGGTTTATATACAACATTAAATATGTTATTTATCTACAAAATACACACACTTTATCACACAAAGGTGAACCAAATAATTAAACAAAAAGCAATTGCAGGCATCCTAATATAAGTTTTTTCATTACTAAAGAGTAATGAATTTTTAAAATCATTAAGAAATAAGTACTAATTAGAGGTGGTTTAATGGTTTGGAAGATCTAAAACAAATATGTTATTTTTATTTACTAGTCAAATAATTTAAGTTAATTTTGTAATTAATTTAATAGAAATATATAGCACTAAATGAATTTGAAACTTTTCTTCTTAAACAATATTTTATATTAATTTAATTAAAATTTGTTTTAGATATAAAACAAGAACTTTTATCTACTTTGAGTTTTGAATCGGTCCAACAATGATGTTTGATCTACTTAGACCTGTTCCAGAAATTCAATTGGATCTGACCGGCCCAGTTTAATTCCAAAATCTGTGAGTGTGCTCATTATAGTGTTTAAAAGAACAGGTCAGAAGAAAAAAACAAATGTGTATAATAATACTTCAGAAACAGTCAAACTTAAGAAGAAAAAAAAAAGGTTCATGATAGGTGGTGGTGAAGAATGTTTCATAAAATATGGTCTTTTCTTTAAAAAAATGAGTTTCAATAGATTTGTCTAAGCATTACGATATATTTAATTAAGACTTTTGTGTTAAAAAGGTTTATAAAATCATATTTTATTTATAGGTTTTAGTGCTATAAAGTTAAAAAAAAAAAAGTTATAGTATTTAAGAAAACAGGTAATTAATAAGTTAAATTATTCATTACTATTGAAAAAAACATTTAAGTTGGGGTTAAATAGAGTTTAAAATATTTTCGTAATTTGTTTATAAGACGATGGTGAATGGTTTGGAGATTTTCGCAAGTAACGTGTAAAAGGCAGGAAAAATTTAGTATAGCTGCAAATGGATAAAACAACGAAATACTTAGATTTTTATATTCAGTTCTCTTTCATAAAAGAATAAAGAGTTTCATTAATAAATAACTAATTACAAATATTTAATTGTTACTTCTGGCTCTAACAAAAAGAGTTCTTTGTATGATTGTATACAGGAATAATCCTCAATAAAGAGGATATAAACAATTTTTGTTCATTGCTAGCAAGAAAGAACTTCATAAAGATTTTACAAATAAAGGAATACTCTCTCTATTGTCTTGTCAAAAGTTCTAAAAACCTTGCACTAAAGAAGATTTTTAACATTATTGCATAACTTAGTTTTTCGTTTAGACTCAGTCACTAAAAGCATTAGTCGTTTTCTGCATAATAAAATAACAGAAAGGAAGCTATCTAAAAACACAATGCTGTTACGCCTTAACATCACAAAAAAGGAAAAATAGAAAAGGTTAAGAAATTGTATTATATTAACTATGGGTGGAGACATAGATTGAATTTGTCAATAGATTAATTTGGATTTAATAAAATTAATTGGATCTATAATTTAAATTTAATAAATATAGTTAAAATGGATTTTAATTAAAATTCATATTCATTTCAACTAGATAAACTAAATTTGAATTTTTTTAATTTAATTTAAATTAGATTAAAATTAGATTGAATCCACTTTGTCAATAAAATTAAATTTAGTGAGATTGATCTAATATACCTAACTATAATTCAATTAGATATGGGCTATGCCAACTCAACTTGACCTTTGGTTAGAATTAACATAGGTCGACCTTTAGTCATCACTCATTCGATTAGATCCAACTCTGGCAAACTTTCAACTCGGACAAACATAGCCAACCATCGACCGGAGGCGACTCCGATGAACCTTCGATCAAGGTTGACTTGAGTCGACTAAGGCTAGCTCGACTCAGTCAAGTGAACTCGGTTGACCTTAGGCTAGGCAGACTCAACCAATCTTCACTCAGGTCGACTTGACTAATCTTAGGTTGAGCTGACTCAATGGAACTTTGACCCACTTTTGGTCGAGGCTAAATCAGGCGACCTTAGACCTGGGTCGACTCGGTCAACCTTTGACCTAGGCCAACTCTAGCAAACCTTTGGCCTAGATCAACTCAAGTTGATTTAAGTTGACCTTCGACCTAGGCCGACTCGGTCGACCTTTAACCAAGACAACTCAGTCAACCTTTGATCGAGCCTACTCAGCTGATCTTCGGTTGGGTCGACTTGGTCAAGCATCGTCGATCAGGTCAACTCAGTCGATTTTCGTTTAGGTCGACTTGGTTGACCAGGCCAACTCAATCGACCTTTTTTTAGGCAAATTATTTAATATTGCTAATTCGACTCGGTTGGACTCCAATTGACTTTCGATAAGGATCAACTCGACCAACCTTCAACCCGAGCCGACTCGGTTGGGATCGACTCCGTCCGAATTAGTTCAACTCGACTTTCAACTGGAGCTGATGTGGGTCGACCTTTGTTTTGGACTAACTCAGGTCGACCTCCAATCAGGATCGACTTAAGTTGATCTTTAATTAGGGCTTACTTGGCTAATCTTTGGACCTGACTGACTCTACTAGTGCTGAATCGACCAAATCTTCAACTAGGGCCAAGGCGGGCTAACTTTGGTCATGATTGACTCGGGTCGACCTTTGAACAGGGTGGTCTTTGGCCATTGTTGACCGAGACTAACTATTGTTGAACTTCAATCGAGACTAACTTATGCCGATCTTTGATAGGAGTCGAAGTTGAGTTGATCTTTGGTCAAGGACGACTTGGTTTTACTGTCAACCAAAGTTAACTGAATTAAGCTTTAGTCGGGGCCGACTTGTGCCAATCTTTGGCCTGGTCCTTGACCGCCTTGGCTTGACTTAGACACATCTTGTTTTTGTATTTTCAAAATCCAAAAAATTATCCAATTTAAATGCAATCCAAATCCAATTAAGTGGATTAAGATTTTGATTTCAAATTAAAAAAAAAAAATATTCAATCCAAATTCATTTAAGTGGATTGGATTTAAAATTCAAAAATAATGATTTAGATTTGGGATAAATTTATTTAAATGGACTTAAAACAATATGAATGTAGATGATTATAAATTAAGGATCTCAAAATTTTGATCTTTTGCCCATCCTTATTTTTAGTTATAAAGTGTAAAAATGAATTTTACCTGTTGGGTTTATATTTATCAAATTAAGTTGATTCATTTTTATTTTAATCTTGATTGAATTATCTTTAATTTGAATGTAAGACCATAATTTTTGAAGTTTTTTTAAAGTTGAAGTTTAATTTTAAAAATGCCATACAAATTATAGAGGTACGGACTTGTGGTGTTAGGTGTTGTTAATTGTTTGCACAACTTACTTGAGAGATGAAGTCCAACTTGGATAATTTTAAGGTGTTGTGAATTTTTATACAGTGTGCATTCGGTCTAGTTATTAACGTGACTAGTTTTGTACTCGAACCCGATATGAAAGTGAAAGCACTTGGTTGTTTAAGCTAAAGTTGTCCACGTGAATTACTTAAGGAAGTTTGCACTTGAAGCTGTTCACTAATTTACCTGGCTTGAACATATTTGTTAGAAAGTGGAGTTTTATTACGCCGATGTGATATATATCTCGTGTCTAAATTTAGAATTTTTTTAACTATGATTTTGATGTCATCTTAGAAAATAAAATTAAAGTTTAATTTAATTTTACAAATCAATGTAAGATAAAATTTGCATTACATTTATATATTATAAAATTAGTCGACATGTGACTTCTAATACTAATACTAAAATGTCTCAATAAAATTATATATGATTTCTTGTGGCCGTGTGGGTTTTACTTCTAATAGGTACGTTAAAAATTATTAATCTTCTCTTTAATGATTATTGCTGCCAATTTTTTATTATCGTTGCTCTTCGTAAATTCTTATAAATTTGGAAAAATCATTTATGCTCAATTGGTAGTAGTTTGCTGTTGTTGTGTTCTTTTCTAAAAAATTTCCTTAAATCAGATATGATAATTAATTCAATTCATCCATAATCTCTCTAATAAAATATATGGTAATTTTAAAATTTAAATAATTTTATTTTTAAAATATTCTCTATATATATTCGTGGTCAAATGCTGGTATATCCTCTACTATGCTAGTAGATTGCATAAAAAGACATAAGGAAACAATGAACATAGAATAACATTTTTCAATTTTCATTCCTTTCATGAATTCTTAGTAAATTGATGCATTGCGAACGTATAAGTTTCTTTTTATCCTTTTTCTTTAACTCTTCGTGGTGCCACTTATGGTTTGACCAAAGGATAATGTCTCTGTTTACAATTAGATTTGAGTAAAATTAATTATGAATTGCTAAATACAATTGAAGTGTCTCAAAAATAATTAAAGTGCTTTAATTAATTTAATTACAAATTTTATATTCAAATATATGTTATAGTACCATAAAATTATCAATGGTACTAATATTGTTAATGAAAAGAACAATTAAAGATGATCCGGGCCAATAAATTTTAATAGATAAGTTTTAATATATAATCCATCCAATTGGATCCAAGTCTTTTTTATGCTAACAATATTGGAAGAATTAAATTGGATTTTATAAGGAAAAATATAATGGAATATTGTAAAAGAATGATTTTGTCATTCTAGAATACATAAGTCTTCATAAAACTAATCATATTCGGTGAGCACATATATCTGTACTAACCATTTCAATAATTTTGAAATGCAAACAAATCTTCGTTGTCTTTATCTGATTAAGGGCAAGAGAAAGTATGCTACGTACAGTAACTGCAAAAAGATAAAAGACATCAATATATAATATATATATTTAAGTCCTTAATTGGTAAAAAGAATATAAAAGTATTACCTTCCAGACCAACATATAGAAGGATCCAATGGAAGCTTTGCTACTCAAATCTACAGATTTTGCTTGATACCAGAGAATCCAACCCAGAACACCATGTCCCAAACCCTATATAAATTTCAACACATATTACTCCCAAGATTATGAAATTGTAATAGGGAGAAAAAAGTTGTGTATTTTTTTTCATCAATTTTCAACTTATAGCCAGAACCATTCACTTGTGTATATATATTACTAAGTATAATTCAAACTTATAGGTGTAACAAGCATATTACCGTGACAATTTTAATCAAAGGAGAAGAAGATGTTAGTGCCGCAACGACGGCAACTCCGAAAGCCATTTCAAAAAGGGAAACACAAATCCAGAATACCTGCAAACATTAGTTAGAAACAACCAAAGGAAAATAAAAGGTAACTACCAATTTAACTAAGATGTTTTTATTAGAAAAACATACCCGTTTTTGACCGAAACGTGCTGAAAAAGATTGGATACCAAATGTTTTGTCCCCGTCGATATCAGGTATATCCTGTGGAATCCAATAAAAGGTTTTATAATTGGTACATATAAAAGCTTGATGTCGAAAACAATGTGTGTTTTGAGAAACTAGAGTGTTTTTACCTTGAACAATGCGATACCTAAAGAGTAGAAGCCCATGAACACAACAGCAAAAATCATTGATTTTGGAAACATTGTAGCCCTCTTCAACACAAAGCTCTGGACATTGTTACATAAACACACAATGAAAAAACTTATTTAGCTTTCCTTCATCTTTCTTACTTTAATTAATAGGCTTAATTAATAACATTTCTTATTAGCAATGATACTATTTATTTTCTAATTAATGTTTGTTACTTATCTTTTGAATTTGTTACTTATAGGTAACTATTCACTCTAGAGCGAACCAAACTAACCAAAAACCTTACAAGGATTTGTTTATTTGTACATATTTATAACCTAATTGTTGAATTGATGAAAATAACATGTCTTGAAAATTTTCTTATCAATTAGGATAACTTAGGAGTGAGTGTTAGTAATTATATAATAAATTTTAAGTTCATGGTATTTCTTGTCCCAAATCAAAAATACTGGGTTAATGTTTAACTTTTCTTATTCTCTTGTAATAGAATGTTATGAGATGTAACTAAATTATTGCTCTGAGAGTGTTTTCTGTAGTTTGTAAAATTTATACATAATGATTATTTTGTGGTGTTTATGTTATTTGTGTTAATCTTATTTATTTGTTAATAGAATGATTTTTAGAGATAAAAACCATAATGATAAAAACCATAATGTTCTGATGTGTTTTTCCCGATGATTTTTCATGATTGAATTTATATTAAGTATAATGTACCTGCATGTGAGCGAAAAATGTGATTGGAAATATGAATGTCCAAGTAGCAAAAATGGTCATTGCAGCAAGTAATGGATGGCTTTTCCATCTCAAGAGGGGCACCTGAAAAGTTTCAAATCAGTGCTATCACCATCTAAACATTGTAAATGGGAATTTAAATAGGTCATCTTAAATTGTTTAGTAGTCTATGATAATATTTATGAACTAGAAAAAATAAATTTTTTTTCTTTCCATCTTACTAATATATTTAGGAACTAAAAATAATAATTTTTTATCTTTTATATGCAATCTAATAGAATAGAAGAGAACTCACATTGATTGAATAAGCAGTCCAAAGTAGAAAGCACGATACAATGCTCCAAATCAATGGCCAAGAACCTATAATCCATGCAAGCCCAAAACTCTGTAAAAGATAATTGAAAAAAGCCTCCTTATACTTTGTCAACAAAGATATTCTAAAAAAAATAAAATTAGTGTAAATAGAAAGAATATATATGGCACCAGAGTTAAACTTGATGCAACAATAATGACACCAGTTGTGAAGGATATCTGCCCAGAAGCCAATGGAAGATAGGGTTTGTTTATCTGCAATAAAAAGACACAACAAACTAGTAACTTTTGGAGAAGTTTTAAATTTAACCTGTTTAAAAATTTTCTGGTAATTTATAAAAATTCTATGGTTTTCTTTTGAATAATTATTTTAGGATTAAATATGTTTTTGATTCCTTAACTTTCAATGAATTTTGGAATTAGTCCATTTTGAAATTTTAGACTAATTTACTCTTTCATCTTTCGAAACACGTGGATTTAATCATTTTAATCAAATTTTAGTAAGTTTATTTGATTTTTTGTACACATTTCATGATTGTATTTGAGTTGTTTATACTATTTGGCACATTTTTACTTTGATGTTAAATCAACTATTATAAAACGCGCTTGAAATATCAAATAAATTTAACAAAATTTAATTAAAACCATCTCTGTAATAAGTGAATGCCCTTTTTTCATGATTGTATTTGAGTTGTTTATACTACTTGACACATTTTTACTTTAATGTTAAATCAATTATTATAAAATGCGCTTGAAATATCAAATAAATTTAACAAAATTTAATTAAAAGGACTAAATTCACGTATTTCAAAAGATAAAAAACTAAATTGGTCCAAAATTTTGAAATGGACTAATTCCAAAACATATTGAAAGTTAAGAGACAAAAACGTAACTTAAAAAGTTCTGTTAGAAATGTATGTTTAACGGAAAAAGACATAGACAAAGTAATTTATGATTGATGAAGACATATTTATTCGTAGTAGAAAGTTTCATACCTTGTCTATTTCAAGGTCAAATAACTGATTCACACCATTAATATAGATATCCATAAAAATGTGAGGTACCAAAGCCTGAAACATTTCCAGAACTCAAAAGTTGTTAATGAAGTTAAAGCGTAGTTTATAAGTGGCAGAGAAGTAGTTTATACATAGAATATAACCTGTAACAAGCCAATAAAAAACAATGGAGAAATATCTGATAGCTTCTCCACTGCGAAGAGAGATGCAGAAACCGTGCTTAATGTCTGACCAACAAAGATAAAAAAATGTCTCATTTAGAACATTAATGACATCATAGTTATACACAAAAAAAAAAAAAAAAAAAAAGTTTCATATTAGAAAAAAAATTGAACTTACCCGACCAATCACGGTGTAAGGATAGCAAAACCAGTAGAAAGCAACCATAAACTTTTTTATAGAGACAAAAAAGTTATTGGAATTTGAATCTTCTGTTTCAGAATCAGAATATGGCCTTGAGATGGCTTTTCCAACATATTTTTTGTTGCATTCTTCATTCGTAGACTCTCCTTCAATCCATTTGTAATGATTCTTCAATCTTGATTGTTTGAACATCAAAGGATTGTATTCTATTTGAGTTTTTCTTTTGTATTGAGAAGCTTTTGAGTCACAACAACCTAATAAGCACCAAATGTTTGATCAAGTATTAGTGGTAATAAATAAATAAAATTATACATTATATATTTATTTTGGTTAAGTTAATAAAAAAGATCAATATAAATGCATAGTCAATTTTAACATTGAAATAAGAGAACACCAAAGTACTTTTCTCAGTTAAAACATTAAAAGAATAAAAAACAGAACTTAATTTTTCTAAAACATATAATTAAGTGATGAGATTATTAAATTAAACTAAATACATGTGACATTAAGTTCAATTTATATAAAAAATTAACACTACTAATTAGGTGTGACAATATGGGATTGTTCCCGCGAATTGGCCTGCCAAAAGAATGCGGGATGGGCCAAGAAATTGAGTCCATTGGTTCGCAGAAGCCTAACCCACATCCTGTGCGGGCCGGCCTATGACCCACATAAAAAAACTTGGATTTGTATATATCAGTTACTTCCCTTCTGAACCTATGTATGAACGTTTCAAATTTTTGTATAATTGAAAATACAAGTATTATGTACTTTTGAATGGACTAAAATTTGAATAATGCATCGTATATGTTAAAATGCAAATATGACTATGATGAAAATGTTGAATTATTAATTTAATCAAACTTTCCAAAGTCCTTGTTTAATTTTGTGAACTTGTTAAAGCTTTTCAATTTGTTGAGCTTTAAAACTTTATTATAAGATTTAAAAAGAAAAAGTGGATAGACCCGCGGGACAAGCCAGAATTTTCAACCCGCGTTAAAAATACGGGACAAGCCAGCCCAATCTACGCCAAGTGCGGGACGAACCTAAACAGGCTAGGTCAGCCGCATTATACTCTTATCTCAAAATCTTAAAAAATTTTATTTATAAATTTGTTTACCTTATAGGATATTTAACTATTATTTTTTCTGATATAGAATTTTATTCACATTTAAATTATTTTCAACTTTAGTATATTAATTGACATTGAATTAGTATTTCAGCTTTTTATTTTATTATTGTAATTAAGCAATGTAAATTATTTTAAATTTAATTTAATTTTTTTAGTGAAAAGTATATTTGTATCCTTTCAACTAAGACACACACCTCCCTCAAGGTCCCACACAGGTTGACGAAGAGCACGGAGTACGTTAAAGAAAATTACTTTATAAGTGTATCATATATAAAAACTCACACTTTAATTTATCCTATTCATGCATCTTCGTCGCTGTTAGAAAAGTCCAAATGCCTTATGAGTCATATTTTAAGTTTAACTATTTGAAAATGTATTAAGAATGGCACAACGTACGATACACTTTGAGATCTACAAATGTAAAATAATCTGGACGTATGTATAATAGTTTTTAAATTATGTAATGTGCTATGCATCAATTCAAAATATATTTTTGAATCTAAAAAATATAAATTTGTAATTTAAAATACATTTTTAAATTTTGAATTGAGTACTTCAAAATACATTTCTGACTAGTGAATAATTTAAACTTTTCTCACACATATAAAAGTGCAGAAAAAATCAATTCTAAAAAAATCATTCAAAGTTTATAATTTGACGAAGTTTACTTTATCCAAATAGACTTTTTAGAAAAATATGAGAAAGAAATAAAATAATATTTTTATAAATTAAGTTAAATTAAAATTAAAAATTGAACATTTATCTAGCGAAAGTTTTAGAAAATTAATTCATGTATATAAACTAACTTTCATCTACTGAAAAAGTTAATTTAATTTTGTTTACTTTTTACTATTGAGAAGTTCCTTGAAGAAAAACCCGGTTCAAACATACTTACTATACCATTATCATATAAATGTGAATGTTTGCAAAGTAAAACTACAAAATAGTTAGTATAAAGCCCATAAAGAGTTAAAGTGATTCTATCTATTAATACATTCCACCAAGCATATGAACTTGTGAAAAAGAGAGATAATAACGTAATAATAAAGTAAAGGAAATTATATTTGTATTGCTTGAATCTTTCGAGATTTTAGATGATATTTTTCCTTTTCTATTTATATACTACTTCTTTTATTAATTTTATGTCATTATCGTTCTCTCTCCACTAAAATCAAACAAATTATAGGTTACAAATTTTATATAAACTTTAAGTTAAAAGACTTTAATTCAAACATGTATTTTTTTCTTGTTTGAAAAATAACACATAACACTCATGCTATATATTACAATGGCATTATTAATATACACTATAAGAAATTCTCATATTACATGAGATTTTTCTTGCAAATTTGTTAAAAAAAATTGCAAGAAAAGACATTTTTCTGTCATTTTTTCTAAAAATTTTAATGGGCAGGTAATTCCTTTGTGGGTAATCATTTCTTACAAAATTATAAAATTTGCAAGTATTTCTTACAAAATTTGTTGCGAAAAATGTTTTATACAAAATATTTTGCAAGAAAATTGATAGTAATTTCTTGTTAATTTTTTTTCACAACAAAATTTGTAGATATTTTCTACGAAAAAAATTTTAAAACAAAATTGACAAGAAATATGAGTTTTTTAATAGTGACATTATTATTTTGACAAAAAATACTATAAATATTAAAAAGCAGAAAAATATGAAAAACTCCTTAAACAATGTCGATGTAATATATTCTGAATAAGTTTTGTTTCATATATAAAAACTGTAATATATCATTAAAAAGGTTATCCAAAGAAATGTGCGGTTATGTGAGACATACTTGTATAGTAAATGTTCTTGGTTGAACGTTTAGAATGCCAGAGACTTCCACCTACAATTACCAATGATAACAAAATATGAAAAATATTTCTAATGAAAGATTGATCAAATACACAAATAAAAGTATATTAAACCAAAGAACTAAGCAAAGGGTGAAGGTAGATACCAGTTGTGAATGAAGATGCATTATAAGCTGAAGAGATAGCATGCACAGAATCCATGGAAACAACACACAACACAACACTTTCTATTGGAAAAGAAGATCAACACACCATTGCAGATGAATAGATGAAGGGAACAGAGGTTTATATAGTACACTCGATTATCTTGGTTTATCTACAAATGGATACACTTGATCACACAAGGTCAACCAAATTATTAAACAAAGAAGAAAAAAAACAGCTGCAGGCGCCGTAGTATAAGCTTATTCACTAAGAAGTGATTATCTTTTATGATAACTAATTAAGAAATAAGAAATGGTGTTTGATTATATAACTTCATGCAGCAAGTAGTATTAGATGATTTCAACACCGTGCAAACTCAATATATATAAATATTATTATTTTTGACCTCAACAAATTTTTACAAGCACTTTACATTTACTATTTTATCTTTTTATATTTATATTTTTTATAAATCCAAAAATTAACTTTATTTTAATGAGCTAAATACTTGTAGATTATCAAGTGATGCATTAAAAAAACATTTAGGCATCGATCTATTCATTAAAGATGGTCAACTTAATCCAGTTGTATCTAACATGCAAATTTGATTCCAAAATTGTGAATGTGCTCATTATGTAAATTGTTTAAAAGAACAGATCAGAAGATTAAAATAAATGTGTGTATGGCTTCAGAAACAGTCAAATTCAACAAAAAGAGGCGGTGGTGTGTAACGTATGATAAAATAAGTTTTTTTTCTTGGGAAACATAATTTTAATTTTGTTTATCTATTGCATTGTTGATGTTATCTAAGCATTACGATATATTAAATGTAGACTTCTGTGTATTTAATATTAAACAAGTTTATAAAACGTGCTTTATTTATAGGTTTTAGTGCTTTAATACCAAATAATTATTGTTTCACCTTTATCAAGACTAGACCATTTTCTTTTCAACTGGCCATTATTGTAAAAAAGGATTATCACGATGGTTAAAATAGAACTTTTACCTTGGATCTTGAACCGTTGTTGTAATGACTTCTCGTTAAAAGTCTATCACACACAATTACATTTTCTTTAACTATCATTATATTTGAAAAATCATGACAAGTACAAAGCTTGTCGACAAATAAGTATTAAGTTACAAATGAAATAAAAATGAAACAGTTTTATAACGACAGTTTTGTCATTGAATCGTCATTATACAATATAAGAAAATAAAAAAGAAAAATAAATAAAATTGTGAAACAAAGATAATCATGATCATAACCGTAAATAACCATAATCATAACTGCAATTACAAATGTCAAAACAATGACGGTGATAGTATGAACCATCGCTAAAAACGTAATTTTGTTTTACATCAAACCTGTCAAAAAATTTCACAAACCACATCCAAACAAATCAAAAACACGTCTAGAGATACTTCAAATGATTTTAAGATTTGAAAATGTTACAAAAAACTAACTAATCTTTTATACAAAGTTGAGGAAGACATACAAGAAAAAGTATTCTAAAGTAACTCTTTCTTATATCTAAGAAGAAAATACTTTGTTCACACTTGTTGAAAATAAGCTAATGTTTTTAAATCCAATGGACTTGGGTCTTTGAAATTCTATAAAGGTGAAGTTAGAATTAATACATATGAAAGTTAATAATGAGTTTTATATAGCATATTACCTAGTCTCCTTTCTTATTATACTTTTTTCTTGTAATTTGATGGGCAACAATTATGGGAGAGAAAGATGTAAGGTTTAGATTTGTTCTTTTTTTTTTTTTTCTTTTTTTCTTCCTACTTTTTTTTT
>Ga0214542_1008059_pt1 | contig 17792 bp, 6 predicted proteins | sample CNSS1metaG_FD_160096 | JGI IMG/M metagenome (GOLD analysis project Ga0214542, IMG submission 160096) | Root nodule microbial communities from cowpea collected in UCLA plant growth center, Los Angeles, California, USA - CNSS1 | ecosystem: Host-associated > Plants > Roots > Nodule | place: USA... | reverse complement strand
TGATAAGCTCATGGATTTTATATTAATCTTTTATTTATTTTGACTCATATATTATTCTATTTACTTTCATTTAACTTATTTTCATTTATTATCCTCTTATATTTATTTTATTTAATCTCCAATTATACACTGATCCTGTTTATTTATTTATTTTATTTACCTCCAGTTACGCACTGGTCCTATTTATTTATTTTATTTTATTTACCTCCAGTTACGCACTGGTCCTATTTATTTATTTTATTTATCTCCAATTACGCACTGGTCATATTTATTTATTTTATTTACCTTCAGTTATGCACTGGTCATATTTATTTATTTTATTTTATTTACCTCCAGTTACGCACTGGTCCTATTTATTTATTTTATTTTATTTATCTCCAGTTATGCACTGGTCCTATTTATTTATTTCAATTAATATATCTCTAGTTACGCACTGGTCTCGTTTAATTTATATTTTTGTTATTTTATTTATTTATAATGTTATAATCCTTATCTAATTATTTATTTAAGGTTCTTGCTTTGATTCTTATTTTATCATTATTTTATAATTAAAAAATGTGAAGTGAAAGTAAATATTATTTTATTCAGTGAGCTTGAATATAAGAAAATTACATGTACATTTTATTTTATTTTATGTTCTTTGTGTATAGTTTATACAATGACATGATTTGATAGTCATCACATTTTATGACCTTTGAAAATATCCAAGAGTATGTCAGTTAAGTAAGAGTTAAGCCTGGTTTGAATAAGTTGAGATTAAACCAGTGTCAGAGTGTTTGTACTTGGGAAGTTACAATTTGGTACACTGCGGGATGAAAGGCAGGGACCATGGTGGGGTCTAAGGAAGTTTTACCAAGTAGGTGAATATCTGGATAGTTCAGAATAACGCATTGGACTAGGATATTCACAGGCCAAACTTGGGACTATCCGATACCTGCTCGGCATCGCCAAGGTTAGATAGTGAGTATATATCTCTTTTGTGAGCCGATGAATGGCTAATATTATCGAGAAAGAAATAATTATGATTGTACCAATATTTTATGAGAAATACTCAACTACCTAATCACTTCCCAAAGTAACTTTTGATGTTCAGATTGAATCATCAGAAGTGGAATATGGATCCATATGTCTGGTAAAACAATATCAAGTTTTGTGGTTGTAGGTCCTTATCTAGGCCCCCGGTGTCTGTATTGTTTGTTGAATTTATTAAGATTGATATTTAAGGCTTATAAAGACCTCACTCCTTTCATATTTTTCTTTCATATGTATCTGTTGCATGAGCAGAAGAGGAACCTGCTCAGTGAGAGTTGTTCGGAATATTATTGGTGGATCTTCTGAAGATTGATTCATGGATAATTTCTATTAATATGTTTAGGAAATATTAAAAATATGGATAATCTTCTATTTTGACGTAGAACTCTTAATACTTTACAAATATATATTTTTGTAATATTTCATGAACCATTATAGAGATGTAAACTATATATATGAATATGAAGTTATGTTATTATTAATGTTCTCTCAATGATAATCTTATGAAAAAAAAATTAATTCCATATTTTTTTAGCAAATAATAATTATTTTAGTATAGTAGTCGGGATGTCACACCGAGAAAAAATCCAATTATTAAATGAGTAAAGACGACCTTTTTAGACACATCAAAAGTCATAAAATTGATGTGTTGATGGTATAGCGAAAAGAGTTCACAAATATAATGGTACAATATAACATTAAAAAAACTTCAACTTGACATTATTAGTCATCACCCTTTGATATAAATTCTTTGGATGTTGGTCGGAGTAAGATTGTATGTTCGAATTGTGATACATAACTTCCTTTCACATCACTTAGAGAGGATATGACTGCATAAAAAAAATAAAAAAATCACTACTTCACGAGAATAATTTCAAAGTTAGAACTAGTAAAACAACGATATACAAAATAAAAAGACGTGCTGCACTATCAAACATGTCGAACAAGAACAATTGCAATTGAAAAAACTTTTGTTAGACACAAGTCAATCTGGGTGCCATTTAAAAATTCAGCATGTAACTCAGATCCAGCAATTTAAAATCCAACTAGCTTTCGGCTGTACTTATACATGACTATTATATGCATGTTTAAGATTTTTTTTTAAAAAATGTGAATATAAATAATGCACATACGGTAAGATTCGTGAAATTTAAATAAGTAAATAAATAATTATTTACTAAATACGGGTAATGGAACTTTTATGACATTTAATGTTAAGGTTTATGACGTGGAAAAGTACTAGGTCTAGGTCAAGTAGTTGAGGGTACTTGATTGTGTGAGAGGATATCAAGGCCTTCAAATGCTTTATTCAATCGGCTAAAGAGGATATTAAAGTATGATGGGTTTTATGTAAAAGCATTAGTATAGTCTTTAATTTTTGCCATATGTTAGGTCATGTGTAACATCCCGATCGGATATTACTAATTTAAATAAAATAAAATGATGTTGAAATAAAACGCGTTTAATAACAAAAGTTTTTTCCCAAAACTCGGGAGAATTTCAAATTTTATTAAAAGCGCTAAAATCTAAAATCCATAAATTAACTCAATGTTTACAAAATCCAACATCGGTTTATAAACAACAGTTTACAAAATAGTGAAATACATAAAGAGTCCCCATGCTCGTCGCCCCTTTTCAACCCTAAGAGTCACCAGCTCCACTTGAAACATCATCTGTTTCCATGTAATGAATTACACGATCATCGTCAAACACAAACAGATAAGGTGAGCTAACAATATAAATAACTCATACACACACACACACACTCGACAGAGAACCCCTATCCTCTGTGTGCAGACAACATGACCGCCATCATGTAATCCACGTTCTACATCTTCAGATGATGACCTTAAGATATACTTTGCCGCCATAAGGCACAATTTGTGATTCCATCATCTACAACCCACAACTTGTAGAAACATGTGCGAGACTATCTTGTTATGGACTACACTCCGTAACGCCAGGTGGAGTTCCCAATACGAGCCACAATTCGTACTCTCAACACAAGATTAGCAACATCACTGGCCACAACCTGTGGCTGCCCAATCAAGTGGAGACCATCCGTACGAGCCACGACTCGCACACTCACACCAGTTACTAATAGGGATGTCAAAAAAATTCATACCCGCGGATATACGCGGATAAAACCCGCAACGGGTAGGAAACATATATTAAAAATGGATACCCGCTACCTGCGGGTACGGGTTTTGATACCCGCATGTTAACGAGGCGAGTACGGGTATCATAGTATCCGTACCTGTGGATACCCGTACCCGTTAAACTTTAATTCAGAAAAATACTCTCATATATATATATATATATATATATATATATATATATTAGTAAAAAGCATTCTGAGTCTTCATTCAATAATGGTGGTCGGATTCTTACCCCACATCGGAGTATATTACTTCCAAACACTATGGAGACATTTATGTGTCTCCAAAACTGGTTATGGACTAATATGGAAAGTAATGAAATTAACACTTTACTTATATATTTTAATTAAGTGATTGTTAGAAATTTTAATGAAGTTCTTATGTTTTGAGGCTCTTCTAAATTAAAATTGGACAATATGAAACTTTATACAATGTTGCAAGATGTGGACATTGATGAAGTTAGTAATTTCTTTAATATTTCATTCAAAAATAAACTACAATATAAATTGTTAGTGATTTTTTATTTGTTTATTTTTCAAGAATCAATAGGAGAAAGTGAGTTTGTTGATCCAAACACTAATTATGGTTAAATATTTATTTTTTAAAATGTTTTTGTAAATACCTATGGGTACTCGTGGATACCCGCGGATATGAAAAAAATAGACGGGTACCCACATAACGGATATCCGACAGATATGGGTACAGGTAAGGGACAAATATTTATCCAATGAGTAGGGTACGGGGGAGCTACTACTCGTACTCATACCCTACATGCCTCGTTGACATCCCTAGTTACTAATATCACCTGGCCACAACTCGGGATCGCCATATATTTACCCTCCATCCCGAGTCACAAGGGATGTCATTCCAAACCACAGCTCAAGGAGTCACAACTTAATGAATGTCTCAACAAATCTCCACTCTGTCGAGCGCGCTAGAGTAATGCATATAGTAATTATAAAATCAGACTAAAGTATATATTAAAATAAAATAATTTTAAAAAATAATATTTATTATACTATTATTGAATTAGGAATATTTATAAATTATCACTAAAAATAAAAAGTTAAATTACAATAAATTATGAATAATTATACAATAAAAAACTTTTTTTATATCAAAAGTAAAATGTTTAAAAATATCTATTTAAGTTAAAAGTTAAATATATTTTTGTTCTTCAACTTTTAGTAAAAATTAAAATTAATCATCTTGAAAACTTTGAAATTAATTTAATCCCTCAACTTTATAAAGGTGTGAATTTAGTTATTTTAATAAAATTATATTAAATTTATTTGACGTTTCAAATATTATAATGAAATTCTCAACTAACATTGAAATATGATAAACAAACTAAATACTACAATAAAATGTACTTAAAACGGAAAATAAACTTAAATAAAATGTGGTTAAAAAAATTTAATATATGTTATAAAAAATATTTATATCATTAAATATTCAATTTTGTTATAAAATAATATAATTATTTATAATTGTAAATAGAAAAAACGATTATATTCTTTACAAATATTTCATTAATTATAATAAATAAAATTTATTTACCCTTTCGTGCACGGTATAGGAACCAGTTTATTTACATATCGACTGCATTGCCGACTATTTGACGCTTATCAGCAATAGCAATAACAATTGGCAGATCTGATCTATCTGAAGGTTTCACCAACGACGACGGTGATGAGGATGGGGTCTTCATCTTGCTCCTTCTTCCTCCTCCTCGTACTGGGCCTTCTCCCCTTCTCCCTCTCAGAGATCCGCTACTCCGAGATCCGAACCGACGATCGGCCCATTGTTCCCTTCGATCAGTTTGGGTTCACCCATAGGGGTCGCCTTGAGCTCAATGTTTCCAGAATCTCCCTCTCCAATTCCAATTTGGACCTCTCAAAGGTTGGCTTCTTTCTCTGCACCCTGGATTCCTGGCTCCATGTCCTCCAGCAGCTGGAGGATGGTGAGATTCGGTGCACCCTTCAATCGGATCTCGTGAAGTCTGTATACACCTTTAATTCTCTGAACGGCAAAGACTCTTTCAACACCGAGTACACCGAAAACGACGCCGATCAGTACAACCTGGTGTTCGCCAACTGCCACCCGCAGCAGCTGAAAGTGAGCATGGATGTTAAATCTGCCATGTACAATCTGGACGGAAGGAGCAACACCCGCGATTACCTCTCTGCTGGGAGAACCATCCTTCCCAAGGTCTATTTCCTGCTGTCGCTGGTGTATTTCGCTTTGGCTGCTCTTTGGATCAGCGTGCTCTACAAGAAGCGATTGACCGCATTTCGTATCCATTACTTCATGCTTGCCGTCGTCATCTTGAAGGCTTTGAATCTCTTGTGTGAGGCTGAAGACAAATCCTACATCAAGCGCACCGGCAGCGCCCACGGCTGGGATATCATCTTCTACATCTTTAGCTTCCTCAAGGGCATTTCTCTCTTCACTCTCATCGTCTTGATTGGCACCGGCTGGTCCTTCCTCAAGCCCTTCCTTCAGGATAAGGAAAAGAAGGTTCTCATGATTGTCATCCCCCTTCAAGTCATCGCTAACATTGCTCAGGTTGTCATTGACGAGAGTGGTCCCTACGGCCACGACTGGGTTACCTGGAAACAGGTCTTCCTCCTCGTCGATGTCGTTTGTTGCTGCGCCGTGCTCTTCCCCATTGTCTGGTCCATCAAGAATCTCCGTGAGGCCGCCAGGACTGACGGCAAGGCCGCTGTTAATTTAATGAAGCTTACCCTCTTCCGTCATTATTACATCGTTGTCATTTGTTACATTTACTTCACCAGGGTTGTGGTTTATGCCTTGGAAACCATAACATCCTATCGCTATTCTTGGACCAGTGTGGTTGCTGCTGAGTTAGCCACGCTTGCTTTCTACATCTTCACCGGCTACAAGTTCAAGCCTGAAGCTCACAATCCTTATTTTGTCATCGATGACGAAGAGGAAGAGGCTGCTGCCGAGGCATTGAAGCTTGAAGATGAATTTGAGTTGTAATTCTCTCAAAATACAAAAACATTGAACGTTTCCCGATTCAGGTGTTGAACAACTCGGTACGATATTCAGCAAGGCTCAGGTTTCATGGTTTCATCTCAACGACAGTTAGGAATTTTCAAGTTACATTTGATGAATATAGTCATTATTCATAAATCATTGTGCTATATATTTTGTGTTCTGGTCTCATGCCAGTTTTTTGAACTTAGTGTCATAATATCCTAAACCCTTGTGTAGTGCTATGAACATATATTACCTTGTCTAAGTATTGATACGGATATCTTGCAAACATTTTTTTTTGTCATGATTGCTTTTATTATAATTATCTTCCATCTTCAGACTTCGGTTGCATTGGAACTTGTGCAACCATTAGTACCATTACTCTAAATTTGTCAAGCATTGGTATTATCACTGGACTTCTGAATTTTCTTGAAGGTATAGGTAGAAGTGTCAAATCGGCTACACCCCTGTGCTAATAGTATGAAAGAATCATGGTTGCTGAGGAATTTTATTGATACAATAGAAAATCCGGTATCATAGGTTTGGGGTTGGGAAGGGGAAATTCTAAAGTGAGTTACCTGGGCCCTAGCAGCATATATTCCTAACCCCTGTTCAAGACAAAATTTAATGAAGTCTTGTTCTGATGTGAGAAGGAAAGCAGTGACACTCCAATTCTGTTACAGAAATGGAGGATTGGATCCTCAGAGAGAAGTAGAATTGGGGGTTCTTTTTACTCGTGAGTCCGTTACAAGTGATTGAACATGATTTTGGTCATTCTCCTTATTACCTTGACTCTAACTAGTTCTAAGGCTAGTTGAAAGACTTTCATCATAATGAGCTTTCTCATTTTAAAATTAGTATGCAATATTTGCAAAATAGATAATGTGTTTTGCTTTGTTACATTAAAATTTTGTGGTGGTGGTGGTAGTGTGTACACGCAAGAAAAACTATAAGGTCTTCTACTCTTTCTTCTTATATGTAATTATTGTTAGTGAGAAGGCATAGGACATTGTAGTTTCAATTTCAAAAGTACTGTTATGATATCTAACAAAATCATATATCTCGATTGAATCTTTGGAGTATTGTAGATTATTTTAGAGAGAATCTCTGACAAGTGATTTCCATGATTGGTGCTTTGTATTTATGAAGAAGACACATACACAAACATTAACCCGTGTCATGACATGGACAATGTTCAATTATAGTTCACAAGGATATCTATCCTCAATGTGCAGAGCATGTACTAGTCAAATGAAATTTACTACGACCGAGGTAATAAAAGTCTAACATGCGAATTAGGATTTATAAATTCATCTTCTGAAAACAAATTGCTAAGTTTTGCATTTATTAGGATTTCCACAAAATAATTTAGAAATAGGTTTTATTTTATAGCATAAGCTGTAAGATAGGAAAAATTCCCAACTGTTAGAAGTATAAGCCACAAATAAAGAGTCATTGGAGAAATATCTTAAGCATTTTGTGTTCTTCCATTTTTTTTTTTTTTTTTTTATCACGTTTAAGTTCTGAATGATGAGGCCATATTTGGTGTCTGCTGAATTGCTAGGCCATTTCTAGTGTGTCTTGAGTGTGGCAAGTTTTTTTATTTGGATAATAGTTGATCAGTGTACTCTGAATAGATATAGATGTTGAAGAAAGTATAATCCAATTCTTGATTCAAAAAGTTATTATGGTAGTGGTGGTCCTCATTTATCAACAAGAAAATTATTCATAGTTATGTTCCCAAAAAGTATCTCCATAGCTGTTGAAGGAGTATCAATCCAGTGGTCTGATAAAACTATGTTGATGACGGTGCCTTTTTGTACTAACAGAGAATATTTTCCATATGTGTGTTCCCAAAAACAATCTCATTCGTTGTCAATTTTATCTTTCTGAACCTTCTAGACCATCTTACGAAGGAGTATCAATCCAATGCTCTGATACAAAATGCAAAAGTGAAGGACATTGCAAATCTTAGTATCAAATGTCAACCTAGGATATTACATGTTCAACATTTACCTTTGACACACCAGGTGATATTACATGCTCAACATTTACCTTTGACACACCAGGTGATATTACATGCTCAACATTTACCTTTGACACACGAGGTGATAACTGTATGCTTGAATCTCTATATGGACAATTTATGAAACCCAAAATAGCTGCCATAGTTTAAAATCACGATGTAAAAGATATGACTCAGATGAATTGCTCACCGTTAAACACAATGGAATAAGTTTCCAGGACGAAAAAAATTAGTTAGATATTGTTTAGGGGATTCAAAAACATCTTAGTCATTAAAATGAGTCAATATAACACAATCGCATGACTTTTTAAATTTTAATAGTAGTATTATCGGTATTATAGAAATGTGATTAACATTTTTTTCTCTATTATTCCCACCACTAAATACAATGAAATATGTTTCGAGGCCAAAAATATTAGGTAAGAGTTGTTTACATGACTAAAAAATTGTCACTCGTTGAAAAAGAGTCCAAATTAACATAACAATACGACTTTTTGAATTTTAATACGACTTTTTGAATTTTAATAATGGTATTATTGGTGTGATAAAAATAAAATTAGCATTATTTCTTTTGGTATTCCTATTGCTAAACATAATGGAACAAGTTTCAAGGCAGAAAAAAATTAGCTGGTGTTATTTAATCAAAAATGCAAAATGCTAATCATATTTTTATCATACCAATAATGACATTATTAAAATTAAAAAAGTCGTAATGTTGTGTTAAGTTTGACTCTTTTGTAATGATTAAGTTGATGTTTCTAAGTCACATAAATAATATTTAACTATTTTTTTGTTTGGAAAGGTATTTCATTGTATTTAAAAGTTTAAAAACTAGAGGTAAGAATGCTAATAATATTTTTATCACACCAATAATAGCACTATTAAAATTTTAAAATCGTACTGTTGTGTTAATTTTACCCTTTTTAATGCCTAAGTTGCATATTTTGAGCTACTTAAACAACATCGAAATAATATTTTTTGGCTTCTAAACTTATCCCATTGTATTTAGTGGTGGGAATAATAGAGAAAAAAATAATAATCATACTTTTATTACACGAATAATAACACTATTAAAATTCGAAAGGGTTCACTCTTGTGTTAATTTTGACCACTTTTTACTGTCTAAGTTGTTGTTTTTAAGTCAAATAAATAATACCTATCTAATTTTTTTAGACTCGAAATTTATCCCATTGTCTTTAGCGGTGTGAATAGGAAAGAATGCTATTCACACTTTTATCACACCAATAATAATATTAAAATTCAAAAATTCGTATTTTAGGTGTGAAATGGGCGTAGAAAAATTTTAGTTGTCTAATGAGTGTAAAAATTTTGTAAGTGTCAAATAGGAGTAAAACATTATAGGTGCCAAATGAGTGTAAAAATATTTTAGGTGTCAAATGAGTGAAAAAATGATATGCGTCTCAAAGGGGTGTAAAAATTATTTAGTTGTCAAATTGGAGTAAAAAATTATAGGGTTCAATTGGGTGTAAAAATATTTTAGGTGTCAAATGAGTGTAAAATTATTTTAGGTGTCAAATGGGTGTAGAAATATTTTAGTTATCAAATGAGTGTAAAATTTTTTTAAGTGTCAAATGGGAGTAAAAAAATTATAGGTGTCAATTGGGTGTAAAAATATTTTAGGCGTCAAATAGATGCAAAAGTATTTTAGGTGTAAATGGGTGTAAAAATATTATAGGTGTCAAAGGAGTGTATTAATTATTTAGGTGTCAAATGGGAGTAAAAAAATTATAGGTGTCAAATGGGTGTAAAAATATTTTAGGTGTCAAATGGGTGTAATAATATTTTAGTTGTCAAATGGGTGTAAATTTTTTTTAAGTATCCAATGAGAGTAAAAAAATTATAGATGTCAAATGGGTGTAAAAAAATTTTAGGTGTCAAATGGGTGTAGAAATATTTTAGTTGTCAAATGGGTGTAAAAGATTTTTAAGTGTCAAATGGGAGTAAAAAAATTATAGGTGTCAATTGGGTTTAAAAATTTTTTTAGGTGTCAAATAGGTGCAAAAATATTTTAGGTGTCAAATGGGTGTAAAAATATTATACGCATCAAAGGAGTGTAAAAATTATTTAGTTGTCAAATTGGAGTAAAAAAATTGTAGGTGTCAAATGGGTGTAAAAGTATTTTAGGTGTTAAATGGGTGTAAAATTATTTTAGGTGTCAAATGGGTGTAGTAATATTTTAGTTATCAAATGGGTGTAAATTTTTTTAAGTATCAAATGGGAGTAAAAAAATTATAGATGTAAAATGGGTGTAAAAATATTTTAGGTGTCAAATGGGTGTAAAAAATGTAGGTGTCAAATGGATGTAAGAATATTTTAGGTGTCAAGTGGGTGTAAAAATATTTTAGCTGTCAAATGGGTGTAAAAAAATTGTAGTTGTCAAATGCAGTAAAAAAAAATTTAGGTGTCAAATGGGTGTAAAAATATTTTAGGTGTCAAATGGGTGTAGAAATATTTTAGTTTTGTAATGGGTTTAAAAATTTTTTAAGTGTCAAATGAGAGTAAAAAAATTATAGGTGTCAAATGGGTGTAAAAATATTTTAGGTGTCAAATGGGAGTAAAAATGTTATAGGTTTCAAAAGTGTGTAAAAATTATTTAGTTGTCAAATTGGAGTAAAAAAATATAAGTGTCAATTGGGTGTAAAAATATTTTAGATGTCAAATGGGTGTAAAATATTTTGGGTGTCAAGTGGTTGTAGAAATATTTTAGTTGTCAAATGGGTGTAAATTGTTTTTAAATATAAAATGGGAGTAAAAAAAATTATAGGTGTGAATTGAGTGTAAAACTATTTTTGGTGTCAAATGGGTGTAAAAATGATATAGGTGTCAAAGGTGTGTAAAAATTATTTAGTTGTCAAATTAGAGTAAAAAATTATAGATGTGAATTGGGTGTAAAAATATTTTATGTGTTAAATAGGTGTACCAATATTTTATGTGTTAAATAGGTGTAAAAATAATTTAGGTCTCAAATGGGTTTAAAAATATTTTAGTTGTCAAATTGGTGTAAAATTTTTTAAGTATCAAATAGAAGTAAAAAAATTATAGGTGTGAATTGGGTGTAAAAATATTTTTGGTGTCAAATGAGTGTAAAAATGTTATAGGTGTCAAATGAGTGTAAAAATGTTATAGGTGTCAAATGGGTGTAAAAATTATTTAGTTGTCAAATTGGAGTAAAAAAATTACAGGTGTCAAATCAGTGTAAAAAAATTATAGGTGTCAATTGAGAGTAAAAATATTTTAGGTGTCAAATGTGTGTAAAAATATTTTATGTGTCAAATGGGTGTAGAAATATTTTAGTTGTCAAATGTGTGTAAAAGTTTTTTAAGTATGAAATGGGAGTAAAAAAATTATAGGTGTGAATTGGGTGTAAAAATACCTTTGGTGTCAAATGAGTGTAAAAATGTTATAGGTGTCAAATGGGTGTAAAAATATTTTTGGTGTGAAATGGGTGTAAAAATATTTTAGGTGTGAAATGGGTGTAAAAAAACTTTAGGTGTCAAAGGGATGTAAAAATATCTTAGGTGTCAATTGGGTGTAAAAATATTATAGGCGTGAAATGAGTGTAAAGATATTTTAGGTGTCAAGTGAGTGTAAAATTATTTTAGGTGTCAAATGGGAGTAAAAAAATTTTAGGCGTCAAACTAGTCTAAAAATATTTTAGGTGTCAAATTGGTGTAAAAATATTTTATGTGTCGAATGAGTGTAAAAATATTTTAGGTGTCAAATGGGAGGAAAAAATTGTGGGTGTCAAATGTGTGTAAAAATAATTTATGTCTCAAATAGGTGTAAAAATATTTTAGATGTCAAATTGGAATAAAAAAAATTTAGGTGTCAAATGGGTGAAAAAATATTTAAAGTCTCAAATGGGTTTAAAAGTATTTTAGGTGTCAAATTGGTGTAAAAATATTTTATGTGTCGAATGAGTGTAAAAATATTTTAGGTGTCAAATGGAGGAAAAAATTGTGGGTGTCAAATGTGTGTAAAAATAATTTATGTCTCAAATAGGTGTAAAAATATTTTAGATGTCAAATTGGAATAAAAAAAATTTAGGTGTCAAATGGGTGAAAAAATATTTAAAGTCTCAAATGGGTTTAAAAATATTTTTGTGTCAAATGGGTGTAAAAATATTTTAGGTGTCAAATGAGTGTAAAAAAATGTTACGTGTCAAATGGATGTAAAAACATTTTATGTGTCAAACTGGTGTAAAAATATTTTAGGTGTCAAAGATGAAAAAAAATATTTTAGGTGTCAAATGAGTGTAAAAAAAATTTAACGTGTCACACTGGTGTAAAAATATTTTAGGTGTCAAATAGGTGTAAAAATATTTTACGTGTCAAATGAGTTTAAAAATATTTTAGGTGTCAAATGGGAGTAAAAAAATTATAGGTGTCAAATGGGTGTAAAAATATTTTAAGTCTTAAATGGGTGTAAAAATATTTTAGGTGCAAATAGGTGTAAAAATATTTTAGTTGTCAAATGTATGTAAAAATATTTTAGGTGTCAAATCAGTGTAAAAAGTTTTTTGGTGTCAAATGGGTTCAAAAATATTTTAGGTGTCAAAAGGGTGTAAAAATTATCTAGTTGTCAAATTGGAGTGAAAAAAATTAGTGTGAAAATGGGTGAAAAATATTGTAGGTGCAAATGGGTGTAAAAATATTTTAGGTGTCAAATTGTTGTAAAATTATTTTAGTAGTCATATGGGTGTAAAAGAATTTTAAGTGTCAAATGAGAGTAAAATAATTATAGTTGTCAAATGGGTGTAAAAATATTATAGATGTTAAATGGGTATAGAAATATTTTAGTTGTTAAATGAGTGTAAATTTTTTTTAAGTGTAATCTGGGAGTAAAATATATATAGTTGTCAAATGGGTGTAAAAATATTATAGGTGTCAAAGGTGTGTACAAATTATTTAGTTTTCAAATTGGAGTAAAAATATTGTAGGTGTCAAATGAGTGTAGAAATATTTTAGTTATCAAATATGTGTAAAAAATTTTTAAGTGTCACGTGGGAGTAAGAAAAACTTTGAGTGTGAAATGGGTGTAAAAATATTTTTTGTCTTATGAGTGTAAAATATTATAGGTGTCAAAGGAGTGTATTAATTATTTAGGTGTCAAATGGGAGTAAAACAATTACAGGCGTCAAATGAGTGTAAAAATATTTTTTGTCTAAAATGGGTGTAAAAATATTTTAGGTGTGAAATGAGAGTAAACAAAATTTAGCTGTCAAATAGGTGTAAAAATATGGTAGGTGTGAAATGGGTGTAAAAATATTTTAGGTATCAAATGGGTGACCAAATATTATAGGTGTCAAAGGGGTGTTAATTTTTTATTTGTCAAATTGGAGTAAAAAAATTATTGGTGTCGAGTGTAAAAATATTTTAGGTGTCAAATGGGTGTAAAAATATTTTAGGTGTCAAAGAAAAGAAAAAATTATTTAGTTATCAAATTGGAGTAAAATAATTGTTGGTGTCAAATGGGTGTAAAAATATTTTAGGTGTCAATGGGTGTAAAAATATTTTAATTGTCAAATGGGTGTAAAAAATTTTTAAGTGTCAAATTGGAGTAAATAAATGATAGGTGTCAAATGAGTGTAAAAAAATTTTAGTTGTCAATTGGGCTTAAATATATTTTAGGTGTCAATTGGGTGTAAAAATGTTTTAGGTGTCAAATGAGTGTAAAATTATTATAGGTGTCAAATGGGTGTAAAAATATTTTGCGTCTCAAATGGGTGTACAAATATTATAGGTATCAAATGGGAGTAAAAAAATTCAAGTGTCAAATGTATGAAAATATATTTTATGTCTCAAATGAGTGTAAAATTATTTTAGGTGTAAAATGGGTGTAGAAATATTTTAGTTGTGAAATGGTTGTAAAAATTTCTTAAGTATCAAATGGGAGTAAAAAAAGTGTAGGTGTCAAATGAGTGTAAAAAAATTTTATGTGTCAAATGGATGTAAAATAATTTTATTTGTCAAACTAGTGTAAAATTATTTTAGGTATCAAACGAGTGTAAAAATATTTTAGGTACCAAATGGGTGTAAAAACATTTCTACGTGTCAAATGGGTGTAAAAAATTGTGTCAAACTAGTGTAAAAATATTTTAGGTAGCAAATGGGTGTAAATATATTTTAGGTGTCAGATGAGTGTAAAAATATTTAACGTGTCAAATGAGAGTAAAAGAAATTATAGGTGTCAAATGCGTGTAAAAATATTTTACGTCTCAAACAGGTGTAAAAATATTTCAAGTGTCAAATGGGTATAGAAATATTTTAGTTGTCAAATGAGTAAAAATATTTTAGGTGTCAAATGGGTGTAGAAATATTTTAGTTGTAAAATGGTTGTAAAAAAAATTTAGATTTCAAATGGGTGTAAAAATATTATAGCTATCATAGAAGTGTAAAATTTATTTCGTTGTCAAATTGGAGTAAAAAACCTGTACGTGTCAAATGGGTATAAAAATATTTTACGTGTCAAATGGGTGTAAAAATATTTTAGATGTCAAAATGGTGTAGAAATATTTTAATTGTCAAATCGGTGGAAAACTTTTTTAAGTGTCAATTAGGAGTAAAAAAATGATAGGTGTCAAATAAGTGTAAAAATATTTTAGGTTTCAAATGGGTATAAAAATATTTTAAGTGTCAAACAAGAGTAAAAATTTTTATAGGTGTCAAATGGGTGTAAAAATATATTAGGTGTCAAATGGGTGTAAAAAAATTATAGGTGTCAAAGAAAAGAAAAAAATTTTTAGTTGTCAAATTGCAGTAAAAAAATTGTTGGTGTCAAATGGGTGTAAAAATATTTTAGGTGTTAAATGGGTGTAAAAATATTTTAATTGTCAAATGGGTGTAAAAATTTTTTAAGTGTCAAATTGGAGTAAAAAAATGATAGTTGTCAAATTGGTGTAATAATATTTTAGCTGTCAATTGGGTGTAAATATATTTTAGATGTCAATTAGGTGTAAAAATATTTTAGGTGTCAAATGAGTGTAAAATTATTTTAGGTGCCAAATGGGAGTAAGAAAATTATAGGTGTCAAATGGGTGCAAAAATATTTTGCGTCTCAAATGGGTGTACAAATATTATAGGTGTCAAATGGGAGTAAAAAAATTAGGTGTCAAATGGATGAAAATATATTTTATGTCTCAAATGAGTGTAAAATTATTTTAGGTGTAAAATGAGTGTAGAAATATTTTAGTTGTGAAATGGTTGTAAAAATTTCTTAAGTATCAAATGGGAGTAAAAAAAGTGTAGGTGTCAAATGGGTGTAAAAATATTTTTGGTGTTAAATGGGTGTAAAAAATTTTTACGTGTCAAATGGATGTAAAATAATTTTATTTGGCAAACTAGTGTAAAAATATTTTAGGTGTCAAATGAGTGTAAAAATATTTTAGGTGCCAAATGGGTGTAAAAACATTTCTACGTGTCAAATGGGTGTAAAAAATTTTATGTGTCAAACTGGTGTAAAATTGTTTTAGGTAGCAAATGAGTGTAAATATATTTTAGGTGTCAGATAAGTGTAAAAATATTTAACGTGGCTAATGGGAGTAAAAGAAATTATAGGTGTCAAATGGGTGTAAAAATATTTTACGTCTCAAATAGGTGTAAAAATATTTCAGGTGTCAAATGGGTGTAGAAATATTTTAGTTGTCAAATGGGTGTAAAAATATTTTAGGTGTCAAATGGGTGTAGAAATATTTTAGTTATTCAAATGGGTGTAAAAATATTATATCTGTCAAAGGAGTGTAAAATTTATTTCGTTGTCAAATTGGAGTAAAAAACCTGTACGTGTCAAATGGGTATAAAAATATTTTACGTGTCAAATGGGTGTAAAAATATTTTAGATGTCAAAATGGTGTAGAAATATTTTAATTGTCAAATCGGTGGAAAAATTTTTAAGTGTCAATTAGGAGTAAAAAAATGATAGGTGTCAAATGAGTGTAAAAATATTTTAGGTTTCAAATGGGTGTAAAAATATTTTAAGTGTCAAACGAGAGTAAAAAATTTTATAGGTGTCAAATGAGTGTAAAAATATATTAGGTGTCAAATGGGTGTAAAAAAAATTATAGGTGTCAAAGAAAAGAAAAAATTATTTAGTGTTCAAATTGGAGTAAAAAAATTATTGGTGTCAAATGGGTGTAAAAATATTTTAGGTATAAAATGGGTGTAAAAATATATTAATTGTCAAATGGGTGTAAAAAAATTTTAAGTGTCATATTGGAGTAAAAAAAAATGATAGGTGTCAAATGGGTGTAAAAATATTTTAGCTGTCAATGGGGTGTAAATATATTTTAGGTGTCAATTGGGTGTAAAAATATTTTAGGTGTCAAATGAGTGTAAAATTATTTTAGGTGCCAAATGGGAGTAAGAAAATTATAGGTGTCAAATGGGTGCAAAAATATTTTGCGTCTCAAATGAGTGTACAAATATTATAGGTGTCAAATGGGAGTAAAAAAATTTAGGTGTCAAATGGATGAAAATATATTTTATGTCTCAAATGAGTGTAAAATTATTTTAGGTGTAAAATGAGTGTAGAAATATTTTAGTTGTGAAATGGTTGTAAAAATTTCTTAAGTATCAAATGGGAGTAAAAAAAGTGTAGGTGTCAAATGAGTGTAAAAATATTTTTGGTGTTAAATGGGTGTAAAAAAATTTTACGTGTCAAATGGATGTAAAATAATTGTTTTTTGCAAACTAGTGTAAAAATATTTTAGGTGTCAAATGAGTGTAAAAATATTTTAGGTGCCAAATGGGTGTAAAAGCTTTTCTACGTGTCAAATGGGTGTAAAAAATTTTATGTGTCAAACTGGTGTAAAAATATTTTAGGTGTCAAATCAGTGTAAAATTATTTTAGGTGTCAAATGGGAGTAAGAAAATTATAGGTATCAAATGAGTGTAAAAATATTTTGCGTCTCAAATGGGTGTACAAATATTATAGGTGTCAAATGGGAGTAAAAAAATTTAGGTGTCAAATGGATCAAAATATATTTTATGTCTCAAATGAGTGTAAAATTATATTAGGTATAAAATGGGTGTAGAAATATTTTATTTGTGAAATGGTTGTAAAAATTTCTTAAGTATCAAATGGGAGTAAAAAAAGTGTAGGTGTCAAGAATAACATAAAGTTGAAGAATGGAAGTTTAAAATAATCAGTTTGAAGAAAGAAGATGAGAATATTTATATCAAGAATTAGCCAAGAATATTTATATCAAGAAGTACAATTTAGCACATATCGGCACTTATGAATATGCACAAACAATTCAATATCAGAATTATACTAGAGGGACAATTGCAAGCTTCAAGAAAAGTATACCTTAGATGAGAGGAAGAAAGAAGATGGATGAGGTGTATCTCCCAAGGTCACCGATATATAAGCAAAGATCACAATATAGCTCACCTAACAATATGTTGGAGAAGAAATTTATTGTATGTTCAAATAAAGCATGTAGATGAATCCACAATCAAACTACGCAGATCATTAGCTTACACACAACACAAATCATGTTTTTACATTCAGCAGAGAGAAACAAAAATTTCTTACAAGTATTGTTACTACCT
>Ga0214542_1008057_pt1 | contig 17796 bp, 9 predicted proteins | sample CNSS1metaG_FD_160096 | JGI IMG/M metagenome (GOLD analysis project Ga0214542, IMG submission 160096) | Root nodule microbial communities from cowpea collected in UCLA plant growth center, Los Angeles, California, USA - CNSS1 | ecosystem: Host-associated > Plants > Roots > Nodule | place: USA... | reverse complement strand
ATCCAATATAGATGAAATAAAATCTATAAAATTGGAGAAAGGGGTTTTTAATATTTAATAAAATAATATGTATTTAATGAATTCAAAAGTTCCCGCATAATTCTCATAATAGAAATGAAAAAAAAAAGCATTCTATTATAATCAGATTCAAATAAAAAAAAAGATGGGGATATGGCGAAATTGGTAGACGCTATGGACTTAATTGGATTGAGTTTTGGTATGGAAACTTACCAAGTAATAATTTTCAAATTCAGAGAAACCCTGGAATTCACAATGGGCAATCCTAAGCCAAATCCTGTTTTCTGAAAACAAATAAAAATTCAGAAAGTGATAATAAAAAAGGGATAGGTGCAGAGACTCTATGGAAGCTGTTCTAACAAACAAAATTGACGACTATTTTTATTGCATTAGTAAAAGAATCCTTTCACCAAAATTACAGGAATGGATCAAAGATAAACATTTAGAAACATATATATATATATATATATACTGAAATACTCTTTCAATTTGTTACTTTCTATTTTATTATTGAAGATCTATTTGTGATAAAAATATTCACAAATGAAAAATGTGAATCAAATCAATTCGAAGTTGAAGAAAAGATGGAATATTTATTGATGAAATTATTCACTTCATCATAATCGGATAAAACCCTTGAAGAACTGATAAATCAGATGAGAATAAAGATAGAGTCATATTCTACATGTCAATACCGACAACAATGAAATTGAAAGTAAGAGGAAAATCCGTCGACTTAAGAAATCATGAGGGTTCAAGTCCCTCTATCCCCAAAAATACTTTTTTGATTTTCTAATTTTTTTTCCTATATCCTCTCTATCTTGAAGTCCTTATTTATTTGTTTTATTCGATTTATTATTTCCCAACGAAATTAGAATTTTTATTTTCATCAATTTCCTATCTATCATAATGACAAGGGACGAGTTTTGGAATAGATATAAATATATATGTGAAACACATAGAATTTTTTTTTAATCAGAAATGTATAAATTAATATCTTAATTTTTAGCAAGGAATTTTCATATGCGTAATTAACGATTAACAATAAAAAATAATTATTACTGCAGAAACTCACTTACAAACTTTTTTTTTTACTTAGTTGATATAGATTCATTAACATAGATTTTAAAAATCTTTTAAATTCAAAGTATTAAGAAGTATGGTACTTTTTTATATGTTAACTCCTAAATAACTTTTTCTTGGAGCTTTCGTCATTTCACACGTCTCATTTGGTGCCTTGTCTGAAATAACACTAATTTTTTTTTCTAATTTATGCGAATGCTATCCAATTAATACCTTATTATCTTATCTTATTTTCAAAAATGTCACTCAGCATACATTTCTATTATTATATTTATCATTTTTATTATAATTTTATTATTATTAGAATTATAATTACTAATACTATTATTTTATTAGCAGCAGTATTATTATTATTTATTACATTTATAATTTTATTACTATTATTAGTATTGAAAATATTACTATTACTAATATTATTATTATTATTTATTAGTATTATTATTTTTATCATTATAATTATTATTAGTAATATTATTTTAATACAAACATAATTAGTATTAATAATAATAATATTATTATTATCATATTATTTTAATTAATAATACTATCAGTATTAATATTAATAGTATTACTATTATTATTAGTTTTACTATTGTTAATCTTACTAATAATAATAATAATAATTATTATTATTATTAGTTTTTATATTATTATTATTAGTATTGATATTATTTTTATTATTAATATTTGTTATTATTATTAACAATATTATTATTTTTATAATTAGTAGTAATATTATTGTTATTATTAGTATTATTGTTATTATTATTAATAATAATAATATTATTATTATTAATAATAATAATAATATTATTATTAGTATATTATTTTTTTTAGTATATTTATTTTAAAATTAATTAATATCATTATTATTACTATTTTAATTAATAATAGTATTATTATATTTATTGTTATCATACTTCTTATTATTACATTTACTATTTTTATTTTATTGATAATATTCCTGTTACTATTACTATTATTAATATTCTTATAATTATTGTAACGTCCAATTCAATAGATAAAACCAATTTAATAAAACGTCGCATACATGAATATTCAGAGAGTACGAAGTTTGGGATATAAAGGTATACAGTACACCAAACATATCCATAACAAAAGAGAAGAGGCACCACACTGCCTAACACAAAGTGCAATAGTTCTAAAGGTAGTACAAGGTCTTGTCCAAGACAAGAGAATCATAAATTATTAGGTCTCCTTCAACTGTAGGCTCCATAACGAGCTCAAAACCCGTCCAACCATCAAGTTATAGCATCTCTACTATCATTACCACTGTCAGGGATTCTCACATCTGTTCACATCAATAAAATTGATGATCATTGCAATAGATAAAGCCTCACACGACATACAAGCAAGCAAAAGGGTAAGCTAGTGTAAAGGAATCTTATATCATAATAGTCAACATGTAGTTTCAAAGTCAGACATAAATAACAAACATTCACACATGGATTACCAAATCATTTAAGACCCCAAGACTTAACTATCCAGATATGTAAAATGAGACACCACCACGAAACCGTGGAATTACGTCCTAACAGTGAGGCACCACCTCGAGGCCTTCGTCAAATTACGTCCGTACATGAGGCACCACGAGGCCTCCATGGAATTACGTCCTGGCCTTGAGGCACCACCACGATACCCCCGTAGAATTACGTCCTTATGTTGAGGGACCACCATGAACTCTCACCCCGAGGTTCATTAAATTAAGTCCATTAGATGAGGCACCACTAGGGACTCTCACTAGGGAGGTCCATGGGATTACGTCCATTAGGTGAGACACCACCCTAAGCTCTCACTACAAGAGCCATGGAATTACGTCCTACTCAGATTGTATATATGTTTCACCAACCAATCAGAGAGTTCCCATAAATACTAATATCATGTTGATATGTATATGTATATGAACAACCAATAATACAGCTCACAGTTCCCAATTCATACACAATAAATCAACATCTTATTTCCATCTCAACCTCATACAGTAATCATGGCATCATCCCTCAAACCCTTCTAGTAAAGCATTTAGATCAAACAAGCAAGCAACACATAAGTGAACCATTCAACAATAGTACCAAAACTTGGCCCCAGTCTCGCTCAGGCTAATAGGTCTCGCTCAGGAGAGAGAGATCATCTCGCTCAGGCGAGAGAGATCCTCTCGCTCAAGCAAGCCCCTTCTCGCCTAGGCGAGGGCTCGAACAAGGGAACAATGGCTTCTGCGATTTCTCGCTTAGGCGAACCCCTTCTCGCCTAGGCGAGACCACCCCTCGCTCAAAATGAAAACTCGTCGCCTAAGAGACAGTTCGAGCAGCAGATCCTGGGCAAGCCTCTATTAATCTCGCCTAGACGAGACAAGCTCGCTTGGGTGAGGAAACCAGTGTTCACTCGTGCAGAAATGCAGGAACATCACCAAATCACATTTTTAACCAATACCAAGTAATCAAACCATTAGCATACCTCAAGCATACGACTTAAACTCAAAAAACATACGAAAAACATAGATAACCTTAAACCCTAGCTTCCCTCACCTGGAAAGGGTTTAGCAAAAGACTTCAACACTTGACTCAACGAACCTAACAGCTTCGAAAGCGGACCCAAGAGCTGAGAATAAAGACACAAGAATTAACGAGGTTGCTACAGTAAGCTCAACAGAACCATGAGAACCAACTTAGAACGAGAAGAGCATGGTTCAAGAACAACTTACGTGAAGGGAGAACGAGGTTGGGCTAGCTCGAAATGGACGTAGGACCAAACCCTAGCAGAGGATCTGTGGAGAGAATGAAGGAAGAGTTAGGGTATTGATTTCGTAGAGTGAGCTGAAATTGTGGGACTTGGCTGCTTTAGGGCCTTTGCATCCTATGGGTCAGCCTTTAGGCCCAACAGTGTGACAGCCCTTAAACATTAGGGTATTAAAAATAAAGTAGGGCCTTACAATTATTAATACTATTAGTATTAAATATTAATAGTATTACTATTATTATTAGTTTTATTATTATTTTTAGTTTTAATAATAATAGTAATTATTATTATTATTATTATTATTATTATTATTATTGCTTTTAGTATTTATATTATTATTAATATTAGTATTAATATTATTGTTATTATTAGTGATATTATTATTCTTTTATTATTGTTATTATTATTATTAGTGATATTATTTTTTTTATTATTTTCATTATTATTATTTTTGGTATATTTATTTTTAACATTATTATTATTATGAGTATTAATATTATTATTAAAATTAACAATTGTATTGTTTTATTTATTATTATTATATTTCTTATTATTGTTACCATTATCATTATTATATATTATTATTATTGTTTTATTATACCAATAACTTTTATTTTCAGGTAAAGATTGACATATGAGACGACTGTTGTGTGAGAAGGTCGAAGTTAAGCTTTTGTAAGTTTTAGTTTCAGCTTATCCTTATATATTAATAATTGTCTTATTTAATTGCCAGTTTTTTTTATCAATACTCATTGTACATTTAATTGGTTGTTTGCTTATACTTACACACATTAGACTCATAATTTTTATTTCGAGTACATCTTGAATACTGATAATGAAAGTTTTTTTTTTTTCTTATGAAGACTCAAGTTCAAATTTTTGTAAATTTAATTAGAACTTCCACTTAGATACATATCATTGTCATATCTAATTGTTAAAGTCTTATTTATTAATATTCATTAAACATTTTATTGACTCTTTGCTTATATTTAATATACTTTTCAAATATATTTTAGGTAATTAGTAACGTCCTTTATTTTATTAATACTTAACCACTAATACAATTTATTCATAAGTAAAAGTTTTAACATTTTAATGTTATTTTAAATATATATTCAATTGTAATAATATTGATTATTTTTATTCATGATGTATATTTATGAGCATATTATTATTTAGAGTTTCAATCATTATCCATACTTGAAGCTTTATTTATTTATTTATTTGTAATTTTAACCCTAAAATTGTAAAATTTTGACAAATTTTTATGTGAATATAATTCATATCTATAAATAACAAACTTTTGTACCCTTTAAAATTAATTTTAGTATTATCTTTATATAAAAGTTCTTAATTTAATTCTAAAGTTCTCAAAATTTAATTTTTCCTATAACCATTTTAATTATAAATTACAATTTGTAATTCTTACATAATTAATATATGTCAATTAATAATTTGGTAAAAGGAGTCATTAAATTAATATATTATTTTTCTGATTTTATATTTCATAATTATATAATTATGTAATTATATAATTATATAATTATATAATTATATAATTTTAAAATTTTATAAATTTATAAATTTATAATGGCCTGATTATAGAATATAAAAACATTAACCGTAAAATTAAATAATTAAAAACTAAAACAATATGAAATTAAAATTAAAAAATTATATTTTTTATTTATATTTAGTAATTTAATAATTTTATTATTATCTAATAATCTAATTTTATATTAATAATCTAATTTTATATAATGTTTATCTTTTAATTTTTTAATTTTAATTTGCTTTAAGAATAATATTTGTTAAATTCAGTAAAATTTTGGAGGAAATTTTCGTCACTAAAGTCTAATAATTTTTGTTAAATATAGTAAATCCTTAGAGAAGTCGACCATAAAAATTTAAGAAGGACTCAATTGATAATTCCCAAATTTATGAACTTAAAACATAAACCAATGTAAAACAAACAAACAAAATTACCCTTACGAACACACGAGTATCGTGCTAGTTATATGTAAGAAGAAACAAAGGACAACGCAGAAGCAATTAACAAAGGAGATTTTGTCACTCTTCGATTTTTTAGAAGAGATAATTTCATCCTCAGTCGAGAAATGCAAAAGAAATGGGGATTAGGGTTTAGATTTTCTCGCATCGGGGAAATAGGACTCTTGGGTGGGAGGCATTCAGCTTCTTGTCCTGGTTGGGTGGGGTTTTGTGATTTGTGTTTGTTACTTTTCTTTTAAGTTTTATTTCTCTTCTTAGGTATGGCAGGGGAGTATGTAGTGGACTTCTTTATTCCTTGGCAATGCCTTGGGGAAGAAACATCTAAGAAGGCTCTCGAGGGAAAAGGAAAAGAGGTGGAAGTGGCTTTGGAGAAACCAACGACAACTAAAAAAACTTTTGCACAAGTTCTAAAGGTAACATGTGATGTTTCGGTAAACCAATTGCCTATGCCATGTGTCAAGGAAGATATAGTTACAGCACAAATTGATGAGGAGGATTACTTACAAGGATTGGAGGAGTGCAAAAACCACGTATACAGAAGAATCATCTTAGCTAGAGGAGACAAGGCTCAAACGCATCTTGAGTTATGCTTAAAATTGAAGGTACTTTGGAAAGATTTGGGAGATTGGAAGGCCATACCCATTGGGAAAGGTTTCTACGAGTTCTCTTTTCACTCTTTAGATGAAATGAGAAGAGCCTTGACAATAGGTGTTTGGAACTTAGCACCAGGGGTTCTTAGGTTGTTTGTCTGGTCTAAAGACTTCATCCCATCTACGGTTAAATTGACAAAAACTCAATGTTGGGTAAAGTTGAGAGGGCTACCAATGGAGTACTGGAAACCTAGAACTTTGTTCTCCATTACTAGGGGCATTGGTACGCCGTTATCGCTAGATGAGTGTACCTTGCAAAAATCAAGAGGGTTCTTTGCTCGGATTTTAGTTGATGTTAACTTACAATATGATTTGCCCAATCAGATTATGGTGGAAAGAAAGGGATTTGCTCTAGTGGTAGAATTGAAATATGAAAAACTCCCAGAATTTTGTTCTCTTTGTAGAGCAATTGGTCATTCGATGTCGGTGTGCAAGCATAATATCATAGGGGAAAAAGGTAAAAAGAAATCATTGGGGAACAATTCAAAAAAGAAGATTTTGTTTAAGGGGGTCAATAATGAAGGGGAAAAAGATAGTAAGCATGAACATACCGTAGAAATTGAGGATGCATCGAAACAACAAATTCATGATAGTAGCACTCTCATGGACAAGGATAAAGAAAATTCACAACCGCATGGATTATAGAATACCAAAGAGGTAACCAGAGAAAAAGAAATACAAGCCCAAACCCAACAAAATGATTACAGTAGCCAACACATTAATTCACAAACAGAGATTGACTCCAACAGGGAATTAGAGATAAATCTTGTGATTCATCACCCTGGTGAAGGTGTACCCCATCCAAATTATGCTTTGTTAGAAGATATGGAAACAACAATCCAACAACAAATAACAACTCCACAGGAAAAACAAACAACTGAAGTTCAGTTTGTGAGGGAAACACAAATAGAAGATTTTTGTGGGGAAGGAGATCATGTACAACAAAAATAAAGATCGGTAGTTATGCACAAAGATGGAATACTCATCTCAAAGTTCTGGGGTGATAGAGTAGAGGTGGAAGATGACTCCATATCGAAAAAGGAAGATGAAGTCACATTTCAACTTGTAACCAAGAAAAAGGGAAGACCTCCAAAGAACAAAAAGCCTTTGAGAAGGTAGGTAGTAAAAAGAAATAATGGTTTTTAAATTCATGTATTGGAATGTCAGGAGCATAGGTAATTCAAGCATAAGGAACTACCTAAAAAAATCACCAAAGATTCAGACATGTTCTGTTGTTTTTAACAAATTCAACTACTAGCATATTTGTTGACAAATATGACCACGAAAATGTGGCATCATTTTATCAATATATTTTGCCGACAAAAAAATATCAGTTGGTAATAACAATTCTAGCTTACATAAGGATTTTACAGACAAATATTTATCAACAAATATTTTCGTTGATAGTTCAAATTCAAATTTACCAACATAATTATTTCCAATAATAAAATTTGCTGGTAATGTTGTTTTACTAATGAGTTTATTTCTATCAGTAAATGTTTTGCCAACGAATTTATTCTCATCAACAAATTTTGTTAGTAATTAAGTGATTTCTTATTAAGACTAAGAAACATTTTTAGTCTCTCTTTATTTTGCAACAATCACTTTTTGTGGACTCAGCACAAGATGATGCCGGAGTTGACGCATATCTAGATGATGAGAACCTAAGTTTGAGTTCATAGGATACCATTTTCTATAGTCATGTTTAATTTGGGAATAATATGGTTCTTTTCCTTTTGGATAACTATACAAATATATTATATATATTGAGAATTATCTACTTTTCCTCTTAACTATCACATCTCTTTATTATCTATATTTCACTGCTATATGGATATTACGAAATTAATTATATTATTGAAATAAAATAAAATTAAAGTGTTATATTGTAATTTATTGTCAAAAAGTGGATTAAAAGTAATTATAAATATACTTATAATTTATTTCAAAAATTTATATTAATTCAAACATTTCTTCTTCATACCAAAACAATATTATTTATAAAGAAATTGGTAACATTTTTTTATAAATTGTTTTTATAATCTCAAATGTTTCTCATTCTAAATTATTATCACAAGTTACAAACAGGTAAATATTATTAGATTAAGCTAATAGACCTTTCAATAATAATAATAATAATAACAATAATAATAATAATAATAATAATAATAATAATAATAATAAATTACAAAATAGTATACCTGTTGAGAAAGACAACCATCATCATTTTATTGTTTATTATTTGAGTAGAGAAAGTAGTGGTGGATGTAACTAATGTGAAACAGAAAAAGAAAATAGATTTTACAATCATATATCAAAATGTCTTTTGTTATAAATTAAAACGAAAAAATATAACTTTAATTTTGAAACAATAGACTGGTAAGTAATTCATTTATAAAATTGAAAATAAAATTTAATAATTTTACTAGTAAATATTTTTTTAAATTACATTAACTTAAAGGATAATTAATTTTTAATATAAATTTAAACTTATACATTGCACTCAAAAGAATGTTTCAATTTTTCAATTTTTTTATATATATTTTACATTAGAATTAAATCATCAAAGAAGGTTAACTCGTAAAAACTACATAATTATAATTAAAGATAAGTAAAAATTGATAAAAAGTTAATAAAGAGTTTGTTTTAAGGTAGATTACGAGTCAATTTATCTTTAATCGGGTTGTAAATTGTTTAACTAGTGGGTTAAGTGAATTAGGTTCAAGTTGACTAACATTTAGAAAAAACAAAATTTTTTCAACCCTACCTAACTCAAACTCATGACAAACCGAAGGGTTTAGTCATGCCATTTCATGTCGAAGACCAAGACGGGCTGGCCTAGGTCCAAGGTCCAAGGTCGAAAGGGCCTGTTTGGAACAGAAAATTGAGACAGGCTCTCTCATACCAAAGGTCGAGTTGGGCTAACTATTGAACCAAAAGTCAAGACAAGACAAAAATTGAGACATGTCAAACCGGGCCAAAGAAAAGGGTTGATTTGTGACGAAAGTCAATATGACCTTGCTAGGAAAGGTCAAGACTAGTGCCAAAGTTCAAGACAAGTCGAAGGTCGAGACAGACAGGCCTCAACCGAAGATCGAGACGTGTTGCCCCAAAACAAAGGTCGAGACAGCTTGGTCTCGACCGAAGTTCGAGACTAGTGAGCACCGACCAAAGATCGAGACAAATTGGACAAGTCGTAGATCAAGAAGGCCGATATGGACCGACTTTGATCCAAGGTTGACACGAGTCCTAATTTGGTAGACTTGAACTCGGTCAAATCGACCGAGTCACCGAAATTCAACCACACGAAATTCAAACCAGTCAACCCCAACCTAATTCAACCAAATTCAGCAAATAGGGCAAGATCGATATTTAGCCAATTCAACCCTAAGTGTAATTCAATTTATAAATAAAGATAATAATAATAAAATATGTTGTCATCATAACAATAAGTGAAAAATATTTTTTTTTATCACATACATGCATGATTGTTGTAAAATAGATTGAAGGTTACATTAGTCATTCGCCTAACAATATTCATCTTCCTCCTCTTTTAAATATTTGAAAGAATCAAAAATACTTTCTACAAGAAAACAATTTCAATATGTCCGTTCAATAACAACATTCAAATAAATTGTTTCTTTCATTGGTTAGAAAAATACGGCTATCGATACGAAAAAGAAAAAAAAAAGTACTATTAAAAAGCTGAATCCCATTGACAATAGCCATTCTACGAAGCAACAGTGACCAAATTACAGAGTTGGAATAAGTGGAAGAGTAAAAGAAAAAACCCTAGATTTTGTTTCTTCTTTTGTGCTTTCATAAAAAATTGTAACAGATTCTGTTATTGTTTGGTCATAAGTTTTGGTCATAAGTTTCTAAGAGATATAATCAAACTAACATATATATATATAATTAATTTTTTATTGTTTTAAACTTTAAATATAAAAAAGATATTAGATACGAAAAGTTAAATTAATTGGTGTTCTGATACTTATATTATTTAGTAGTCGATATTAAAGATAATTTTCCTTTTAATTCTAAACCGTATCAAAGTTATAAGTTTTAAATACGACAATATCTGTTTAATGAATTGAACTATTAAACTATACATGTCTTATAAATAACTTTCCATATATACTTTAAGAAAACATAACATCATTAATAATTTCAAAATCTTTGTACATGTGATTCCTTATGTGCATAAAAAACACAAACAACATTCAGATTCAAAAACTTTGTCTTAATGCTACATATTTACTATCATTACATGTCGTCTGAATCTGAAATTGCTTTGAGCCTACGGTCCCCAATTGAGGTGATTGGTTGAGAAAAGAGGCAAAGAAAAATGATTTTCAACGAAAACAAGATTCATTGAAAACCTAAAACCTGCTGCGTCATTCTGCATAAATATGGATTCCTATGGTCCCACTAGAACTCATTGGTTGAGAAAATAGGCAAAGAAAAAAAAATCATTGAAAATCTAAACTTAGTTTCTATCGTAATTCAGCTCATTGGTTCATAGTAGAGGCAAAGAAAAACTTTTTTCATAAAAAACAAAAATTCATTGGAAACCTAAACCTAAAAGGATATTTACTTTTGCGATAATCAAAAATTGCTTTATAATAGGAAACAAAACACAGCAGTAAATTGCTTCATTTAATGGTTGAGTTGGAATGAGTGCAAGAATCAGAAAACCCTAAATATTGCAGAGAGCTTTTGTTTCTTCTTCACTAAAATTTGTCTTCATTCGCAATTTGTCTTCATATTTTTGTTATTAATATTCATAAGCATAATTCTTGATATTCTAAATATTCATTAGCATAATCATTTGAAGAGTATTGAAAACACATTGATTTCTATAACAAAAAAAAAAGTTACTTGACTAAATATATTTCAAATATTGGAAGAACACTAAACAAAACGTTTTATGTCCTAAAAATATAAGATACTCCAAATATAAATTAATCATATATAGTAGATCTTAAATTTATTAAAACCTATAAAATATATTAAAAATGCAGTGAAGCATATAATAATTTCTAACATAAAAGAGAGAAATATTTTATTAAATTTGCATATCACTTGTTTAAGTAAAAATGGTGAAAATGGTATACTCATTTTGTTTCATGTATGAGAGACTTCTTTACAGTGAATATCCGTCGTTACAGAGTGATACCAAATATTCATATTTTATATTTTATAATTAATTTCGTGTTTAATTTTTAATAAATTTTAAAAAAAATATCAGAAAACATGGTAAATAACTAAATCAAAAACTAACTTTCCAAGTAAACAAAATTTAATTTAAACTAATTCGTAGATAAGAAAATAAAATAAAGGCTGCCATTAAATCAAGTATCTCAAAATAATTAATCACTGAAAAAACTCCAAACAAGAATTGTAAAAGATAACTTACTCTTTTTCTGGATCGTTTAGGATCAAAGCCAAGAGTCTAATATGATATGAAATTCAATTAGCAAAGAGTTATGTCCATGCATTCATGGTTTACGAACCAAGTCTTTTAAAATTACACACAAGAATAACAGTAAAGAAACACTTAATAAATATAGTATGAATGGCTGCGACACTGTAACTGTAAGGCAAGGATTAGGCTTGAAACATACTACCATTTTTTTTCTTCTAGAGTATATAATTTAATGTAATAGAAGGGAATATCATTCATGGTGAAAACGTTCAATTAAATAACCAACTGCAAAATCATCTAAAATTTGACTTTTAACTTGCATGATATTGACAGAAATAATTAGTTCCAATTTTTGTTTTTTATATCATAAATTATGTGATGACATTGATTTATATAACAAAATTAATTAGTTACTTGACTAAAAGAGGGTATAAAACCTGTTATGTACAGATGAATTTTTGTGAAAAAAAAAATAAATTAAGAATGGTGAAATTATTTTATACAAAACACGGTTAATTGTTCAAGATTTTTCACAAAAATCTTATCTGGTATTAATTTGTGAAGAGACATATTTACTAGTATGGGATGCAACAACATTTTGATATTTTATTATCCTAGTTGCACAAAAAGGTTTATATTTATATCTTATGAATGATGTTACAACTTATTTATATGATTCTTTGATCATTTTATTTATATGAAAATCCATGAAGGATTTAATTTGTCCAACAAGGCAAATTCTAAAGAGGTTTATTTAGTAAAATTGAACAAGTCCTTTTATTTACTAAAGCAATTAGGATGTATGTGGTATAACCGTCTTAGTGGTACTTGTTAAAAAGAGGTATAGAAATTATCTTAATTGTCTTTGTATTTATATGAAAATATTAGAAAATGAATTTTCCATAATCATTGTTTACGTAGATGACATAAACATTGTTGAAAATGCTAATGAGGTCACAAAGGTAACTAATTGCTTAAAGAACGAATTTGAGATGAATGATCTTCGAAGGACAAAGTTTTGTTTGAGAATAGAAATTGAGTATTTAAATAAAGATGATTTTATACGCTTATATAATCAATGTGCTTAAAAGGTTCTTATATAATCAATGTGCTTAAAAGGTTCTAAATGGACAAGATACACCTATTATGCACTCCAATAGTTATGAGGTCGTTAGATGTTGATAAAGACTCTTCTTAGACCTCAAAAAATAATGAAGATCTTCTTGGTCCAAAAGTATCATATCTTAGTGTTATAAGAACAATAATGTATCTTGGTAATTATACTCGACTTGATATTATATTCGATGTAAATTTGTTAAGCAAGATATAGTTTGTCACATACAAGAAGACAATGGATTGGAGTAAAACATATATTTCATTACCTTAAGGGTATTACACATATAAACTTATTTTATCCAAATGATTCAAAATAATATCTAATGGGTTATGAATATGCATGTTATTTGTTATTTATCATATTCTCACAATGTCACAATGATTGATGACAAATAGGATATTTGTTCACGTGGTAGCACAAAATGATTTTATGGTGGTTTGTAAAACAAATAACAACATTGTCAAATCATGCATAATTTTAGCATTACACGAGATAAGTTGTGAATGTATTTGGTTAAAATCTATAATTCAACATGTTTGACAAACTTGTGGTCTATCATCAAAAAAAAAATAGAATTAACAATCATATATGAAAACAATAGTGCATTGTTCAATTACAATTGTGATATAGAGATCCAAAATATAATATGAGGAAATAGTAATAATAAATTTATAAAATAATAATAATAATTGTAATAACAAGTAATAATAATAATAATATAAATAATAATTACTATGAATAATAATAATAATATAAGTAACAATAATTATTATTATTTTGATTACAAGAAAAATTTAGTCGTCTCATAATATCATCTATTAATCAATTTTTTATCATCTATATTAATTCAATCATTTATAAATCTTTATAATTTTCTTTTCATTTGTCGTCATTTATTATCGTCTTTTCGTTCATTTCTACTCTTCTAATTCAAAAACAAGCTTAATTAAACAAGGGAACTTGAAATATTATACCATATATAAGGAACAAAAATCAAATATTAATAAAAAAAATAAGAAATTAATAATAATGTTTGATCCAGAGAGAAATTTAATTGTCAAATATTTTTACACAAGTAACATTAGTTATAATCCTTTATTTTCTATTACTTTTAATTATTTTGAATGTTGTAATAAATATAGAATAATTAATTGTTGAATAATACTTTATAAAAAATGTTAATAAACCCATAAATGAATTTAAATATAAGATATGTTAAACTTTATTCAAAATTGTGTGTTTTTTAAGTGTTAATTTTTAAAAAAAAATGTAAAACTTTAAATACGTATAAATTAAGATTTAACTTTTATTTAGGATTTGTGAATACATTTTTTTGTATAGAGATGAAGTGTTATAGTATCTAACTGTAACTCATAAATTCAAAAAGTATATAATTTTTTTTATCATATTTTACAACTACATACTATAATACTTGAGAGAAAATATAGTCTTATGCAAATTTCTATACCCTAAACAAGAGAAAATATAATAAAACTAAAAAAAATGGTTTTCATAAAAAAGAACACAAGTTGTCAAATCCTTCAGGTGTATTGTAATTGTAATGATCATAAAACTATTACAAGATTTGGATCATATAAGCATATTGATATGTCTCCTTACATATTAAGGGGATAAATTAAAAATAATATTTTCTTAAAAAAATTTCAAATTACATTAACATTTTCATAGCTATAGCCATCTCTCTTACTAGAAATCAAGAGAGAATTAAAAAGTGAATTAGTATAAACAAAGAACAGAAACAATAAATGATTTTAAGGAAAATACAAAAAAAAAATGTATAGTTTTTAAACATATTATAAAATCATATTATACTATGTGGTATTATTTTACTATATTATATTATTTTTAAGAAATTCTTGCAATTTATGCTTCAAAACACAAGTCATAAAACTTACTTTATAATTTTTAATACATTAACTTTTTTAGTTTAGAAGGTAATTATTTTGTTCTTATAACTTACGTTGTTAATTAAAAGCTAAAATCTCAAAATTTAATGTAACAGATATTTTACAAAACTCAAGTTCTAAGTTCATTATTTTGACAATGATTAAAATTGAAGATGCTAAAAAAGTATTAAATATAATTTATTCATGAACTTTTATCTTCTAGGTAAAGTCAACGTACACTTTATTATTACAAAAATAAAACAATTTAATCGTTAAAATAACGAAATCACTATTCAATTAACACTTGGTAAGATAATGATAGTTAAAAAAATATTCTATTATGATATTATAATATAGAACTCTATAGATATACTCATTAGATATGAAAGTTACTATAATACTAAATTAAAAAAGTTAATAAAAGTAATAATGATTAAAGGATGTCTTTCTTTACATATAGAAAGTAACTAAAAATCTGAAAACATTACATCCATGAAATAACAAAATTATTTAAAATAACTTAAAAATTATATAAAAAGAAAGAAAATAAGCCGACTATATGAATAGGTATAAAATGTTGAATATAGAAATCAAACTCACCTCTAAAATTTGTAAATAATAACCCTTGTGATAAATAGAACTATTTATTATAAACAACTTTCCCAACTAATTCCCCATATATATATATATATATATATATATATATATATATATATATATATATATAATGTATAATATATAATATGATAGATTGTATGGTTAAGAAAAAATCATATAGCAAGTAGTATTAAATGAAAACATAAAGTTAATAAATATTAAGGTAAAAGATGTAATTACCTAAGAATATTGAGAATGTATCACTTTGCAATTGATTTCAATCCATATCTAACTAGTTAAATGAAGAATAAGATTACTAAGAATGGTAATTACATCAAAACCTATGTTTCTCTTGTTTCTATAAAAAATAAACTTCTAGCTTTATTATTCACTACAACAAGATACAACAAGTTCATATTCTTTTTCAAGTTTTAGCATTATCATCAACTTTACAATCGTACTACATGATTGTATATCACAATAATGCTTCCATTTATACAAAGAACACAAAAAACGGGGAACCTACTCAACTCTCAATCAAAAATGGTCGAGCATAGAAAGATGTCCACCAATACCTACAAAACACTTTCCACGATGTTAATCATATCCACATATTCAGAACAAATAAAATATAAATCAAGCTACAAATATGCTAGCAATACACTTTAACACAATATTATTAGATAAATTTACATAAGACTCATAAATACAACACAAATACTCCATGAGTGAAAGGACCTACCTATATGAATCTACCTCAAACAATGCGTTTTGGCCAACAATTATGCTATTACTCTTAACCTTTGTGGCTTTTGAGTCTTTTAGCCCTGAAATAATGATAGAAAAGAAACATTGTTATTACTTGCACATGTGGAGCATCAATTATAGAACAGAAAACTACAATACCATTGACACAAACAACTGAGTAGTTGTGACGTAGTCCACAAATGTAATGAACTAAAATATAACATCTAAACAGAACATTAAAAATTGCATATCAAGGTTATTAGAAAATATCACATTATCAATCTGCAAGTATCTTAAATGATATCTAAGGATCCAATTTCAAATTCATAATACTTGTTAATTGATAGATAAAATGGTTGTTAGGATGATAACTTTTCTCTAACATATTCAACAAACTCAAGCTAGCTTTGGTAACTATTTACCATCATGTTTATTGTCAAAATACAAAGAATGCAAGCTTTCCAGTGCCATGTACAACATCCAAAACCACAAAAGCAATCTTTTACTCACCTTGAGTGAATATACTTATCAACCTCTTCCTTCTTCTCAGGACCATAAACAAACCATTTTTCTTCAGATGAAGAAGCAGTTTCGTCTTGCATTTTCACATCTGCAAATTGCTTTCTGTTAGAAAACTTCCTAAAACCCAAATCACAATAGTATCATCATTTCAACTGGATTTTGAGAGTTACCTTGCAAAAGAACACTGCTTTCATCGTTATAACTTTTCAACTTCCAAAATACCTTTCCATCGTTGTCCACAAACTCGGGCTTTATTCTCATGGCATCAGAACCACGTTTCTCTATAATATTAGAAAAACAAATGATAACCATTACAATAGCCAAAAATATTAAATTCTTACAAGATATAAAACAGCATGTACCCAAACTTTCCATTTAAGAGCATTAATTTATTCTGTGAATCCAATTCCCAGTCTAGATTTTTTGAAAAATAAATGCTTTGCCGCAAACAATCAATTTTCCATAAGAAAATGGTGAATTTAAACCAAATGGAATTAAAAACCTTATAGGATGTCGCATAACGGAATGTTATTGGTATTATGTGAAAACATTAGACATCATATGATAATGATTAATTCACGAGCATCATATCATACCTTTTGGAAGTGCACCCTTTAACTTCAACACCTCATCATGAGCTTGAACCACTTCACTTTTTAGCTTTGTAAGTAGAGCATTATGCTTCTCCATTTGAAGTGGAGTCACCTTTAGCATAATACCGTTAACCGTCTCTGACTGCAATTTCTTCCTAAGACCCTTCTCCTATAAATAGGATGCATACAAAATTACAAATACAATATAAGAGCAAGAAACATCTCGATACAAAGAACGTCAAACCTTGCTTGCTATTACCTTGTCCACAGCTTCAGCAACCTTGGATTTTGCTTCTTTCACATCTTCTGCATGTTTTGCATTTTGATCTTCAATACAACACCTCAATTTTCTGTACACGTTAAGAAC
>Ga0214542_1008056_pt1 | contig 17799 bp, 16 predicted proteins | sample CNSS1metaG_FD_160096 | JGI IMG/M metagenome (GOLD analysis project Ga0214542, IMG submission 160096) | Root nodule microbial communities from cowpea collected in UCLA plant growth center, Los Angeles, California, USA - CNSS1 | ecosystem: Host-associated > Plants > Roots > Nodule | place: USA... | reverse complement strand
GGAACAAATTCTCTTTTTTTTTTTTTCTCTGCAGTGGACAAGGGAGGTGTAACAATAACAGTATCGTGGCAACCATGCGTGTTATAACGAAGGAGGGTATCTTAATCATTTTGTGTTGTCTGGGGGTGGAGTTAGGAATAGCGTGGTGCAGGAAGAAAATGCCTATAAAGTGTGACTTGTAATTCACTAGTTAGTTGGTTGTTCAACCACTTCAATTAATATCAACGCTTATGAAACTGAGAGCTACAGCGAGTGAGAGTGAGAGTGGAGGAAGAGAGCACACACACATAGAAAGAGTGTGAAGATGCAAACGAAACAGTGATTCCAATTTCCATTGCAATGGCATCGGTGCGTGAAGCTCCGTCGTGGAAATTTCACGTGTTTCTGAGCTTCCGAGGAGAAGACACGCGCAACGGTTTTACGGACCACCTCTACGCTGCGTTTAGGGGACGCGGCTTTGCAGTTTTCAGAGACGACGAAGAACTCGAGAGAGGAGAAGTCATCTCGCACGCGCTTCTGAAGGCGATCGACGAGTCTCTGTGCTCCGTGGTGGTTCTCTCGCCGCACTACGCCTCTTCGCGGTGGTGCTTGGACGAGCTCCTCAGGATACTGGAATCGAGAGCGAATTTCGGTCGCAACGTTCTGCCGATCTTCTACGACGTGGATCCCGCAGACGTAAGGCATCAACGAGGAACTTTCGCCGAAGCTTTTGCGAAGCATGTAGAGAGGTTTGGGAGCGATGAGGTTCGGATGTGGAGACAAGCGTTGAAGGACGTCGCGGCTTTGTCTGGCTGGACCTCTAAGGATAAGTAAGTCTACTTTTGGTTTACTAAGATATGGCTTAATGATTAATTAAAGGACAAAGTCCAGTTTAATTTGGTTTATTACTCTTTACAATTTTACGTTTAATAAAATGCATTACATATCTTCAGTATTAAACTCAAAATTTAAACTAACTAACCAGTAATTTATATTTTTAGAAATCAAAGCCTATTATCAATGGACGATTTAGGTGATATGTTTATAAGAAAATGAGAAAGATAAAATAAATTGACCTTTTTCAATATGTTAAAAGAACTAAGGTTCTTGATTTTTATGAGCTCACTTGACTCGAATAACTAATTCAAAAGATGAATAACACGAGCTGATTTAACTTATAGGAAAAGTTCGATTATTTTACCTTTCTTATTCTTTTTAAACATTTATAAAAAAATTTATTAAAGCAAAGTTTTGAAAATATGTTTATAAAATGCTAATGTTTTAATTCAAATAAACAGGAGATTTTAGGAAATTACTTATGGATACCATAATACCCTAGAAAATGAGAAAGGGAGAGAGATGTGACAAATTTACTAAATTGATGTTGAGTATTTTTTTTTTTAAATTGCCGTAAGTTGTGGATATTTTTAACCAATGTGGAGAAACTTGTTATTGAAAAATGGTGCAATTTTTTAATAAATTTTGAAATTGGACTAAGTCATGTGATTTTAGTTCGACTCTCTAAAGAAGAAGTCGAGTCAATTGCAAACCATTTCATTATATTTGACTTGAAGTCATGTTAGCATGACATTACCAAAGAAGTTGTGCTATACAACATATCCAACAAAATTATTTCATACTCAACTTGGCCAACTTTGAAAATCTTTTAAAAAATTGTACTAATTTCATAAGCAAATTACCCATAAAAAGACCTTAAGTTGTGCTTGCATCATGACATCATGAAAAAGTCGTGTTACTTAAATATAATTTTGTTTATGTTTAAGTGAAGTCATGTTTGTGTTCAATTAAACGTGTTTGATGCAGGACTTTGTCTAAGGATTCAAATTTATTTGGTTTAAATCATATTAGGAAATTGATCTTCCTCAAGCAGATTGTTCAAACATTATGATTTTTCTTAGTTACGAAGACAAACTGATTTATCGACATAACTGCTTTTTCTCTATAAAATCAGTTTAAATTAGACATTTAATTTTTTTTTATGTATATTTATATTTTTCTATAAAGATGATAACGTTTTTACTCCACCAGTATAATAAAAGTATTCCTACAATTTCAATTATATCAATATATGGTTGGTTACTGTGACATCCCATTTAATAGATAAATCTAATAAATAAAAAGTCGTGTAATCATAATAAAATAGAGTCAAAGCAGAAGTATATCAGAACTAACCTTTTACAGTTATCCAAAATATACTGAAGAGGAAGACTAAGGCATAAAACACATGCCATAAACATAATTTAAACACAGATTAGTTTAAATTATGTTTATGGCATGTGTTTTATGTCTTAGTCTTTCTCTTGAGTATATTTTGGATGACTGTAAAAGGTTAATTTTGATATACTTCTGCCTTGACTCTATTTTATTATGATTATGCGACTTTTTATTTATTATACTTATCTATTAAATGGGATGTCACATTTTATGGTATCAGAGCATGCTCGTCCTTAGAATGACCTGAGAGTTGTGGGTTTGTCATGTCTCACAGGCTTGAGTATTCAAGTTTAGTCGAGTTTGTCGGTGAAACCAAAAAGTTTTAAGAACAAAAAACGTCTTGATAAAGTAATGAGAGTGCACACTCATGACTAGATCAAAGGTTTTTTCCTTTCTTAATTCTAATGGTTTGGGGAAAAAAAGGTGATAGACAAGGGGTTTGGTTGTTAGTAGATGATGAAATTTTGCTTTGTATGTTCTAGTTTGACTTGTTTGGGCCTCTGTGGTATGTGTTTGATGTCTATGGTGGTAAAGGAATGCAGATTCAAGGTCAACTTGATCTGCTTACTTCACAAGGGTTGGATGAGGCCTCTGAGAGAACTTCTTGCTTGAAAGATAGGAAGTTGTTATATGATGTATATCACTGAGCGAGGAAAGCTAAGTTTTGTGCTAGTAGACTAGGAGAAGACTCTAGAGTTCATATGACCATGTTTGGGCAGAGGAAGCTTTAAGGACATGTTATTGGAATTAGATACTACAAGTTTCCCAAAAGGAGTTGAATCTAGAGGTTACAACAATGGAAGATATCAGTGTATGCAAGAGTAACAACGTTTGAGGAAATCAACTTGGTTCTATATCCCGACAATGTTAAGGTTCAGAGTTATGCAGATGCATACAATGTTAGGAGAAGTGTCATTGGATATAGTCATATATGGCCATATCTAGTGCTTTCTTGGATTGGTGGAAGAGGAACAATTGGTAGATCATAGGTGGCAGAAATAGTGAGATTGTTTGACATCGAGCAAGCTAAGAGATATAAAGAACGTGAGGTGTAAAGAGACGACAAATCTCTATTGGAAGGCTAAGATGGAGCAGAGTTTACGGGTCAGTCAAGTAAAGTGATGTTTCCTTAGTAGAGGGGAAAGTAATTTGTGGATAAGAATGAAGTGGCATAAAGGTTTCATACTAGGTTCAATAGTCAGAAGGAGATGATTGGTCTCTTCAGTTGGTAGTAGGATGTTTCAAGGAAAAGTAGTTTACATGAGTATAACGAATTACCTTGGGCTGAGATAGAGGAATTTAAGTGTTGGAAGAAGAAGCGTACCGTTAAGTTTGATCTTGTGGGAAGGACAAAAACTAGTGGAGGCAAAGTACTCTAAAGAATGAAAGGAGAAGAAAACTCTGAAGTGGTTGAAATGGTGTCTGTGATAGTCGGTGCTGGAGCGGTTAGCGTAGATGATCAAATTGAAAGATACAAGGTATAAAAGTGGTGCTTGAGATGTGCGTTTGGTTTTGTTTGGAATCTTCTACTTCTTGGTGTCGCCAGTATGGTAAAGGAGTCATGGTTGCCTGCAAGAGGGAGTTGGAGTTGAGATGGTGGTTTGCTACAGTTGCAGTCAAGTGAAGTTTACTCGAGTGTGTCACGTGTTTCGTGGTGATCAAAGGATTTAAATTCACAGCCAATTTGAATTATTTCCTTTGCGAGGTTGGGACATAATCTCAAGGGTGAAATGATTGTTTTCTTAATCTCATTCTTAGGAGATGTGATCCCCAACGATTTAGTGTCCTTTGATTCAAAGAGATAAGTCAGTGATGGCAGATTGAGTATCAATCAAGCTAAAAGGTGGGGGCAGAATGTCATGTGAATAAAAAAATTATCTGATAAAGGAAAGCAAAAAAATAGACGCAAAAGATCTTAGTGGTAGAAGAATTTATAAATGTATTCTAAAGTAGATATTAGAATTTTTGTTTTGGAATGGTGAAGTAAGAGAACCAAGTGAAAGGGTCGTTGGAAACATAATGGTATAGACCCAGTATAATCACTGGAATGCCTACAAATTTGGTGGATCTTGAAAGAGAAGTTGTGGTGTGTCAAACCATTCAAGAAGAGTATTGACCAAGGTTGGAGTGACTAGTAGGAGGACATATAATTGTAAAAAGGGTGGATACAATATTGAGAAAACAGAATGCTAAGGCTATCAAAAGGGGAGTTTAAAGAGTTTTGCAAGTTTTATAGAGGTTTTGAGGAAGGTTTCTCAACGATGATTGCTTCCTGTTCATGGCAGGCATGAAAGGATCATCATTTTGAGTAAACAAATAAGTGACCTTCTGTATGGATCAGAGTAGCGCAGCGGGATGGTGGCAAGTGATGCTTATGAATGGTAAGAGGTGCGTGAAAAGAACTATCTTACTCATGACCTAGTGGTTACTACGAAGACCAATTCTTTAAAAACATCAAAGGTTTCGTTCTTGTGAGTATCAGTTAAGAGTGTTCAATCATTCAGAGTTGGAAGTGTAGAGTTGCACTGAGGAAGTTGGACAAGAGAAATAGGAGATGGTTGAGTTATGGTTTCAAGTTAGGGTGCCAACCTAGAAGTAAGGAAGTAAGAATAGGTGCTTAGTCAGAGAAGGGAACTCAAGATCTGGGCTTGACAAGGTAAGAGTAAGAGTTGGTGGAGAATTATAAATGTTTGAGTTAGGAAGAGAAGGTGTGAGGAGATTTCATTAGTCTAGTCACTTGACACAGACAAGTGAGTTTCTAAACAAGGTTGGGAAAAAGACAAATCAGACAATCTTAGTTTGAGGTGTATCGTAGAGTTGCTTGATATAGACCAAACTAGAGATTTGAAGTCAAGAAAAGTTATGGTTCTGAGGTTGTTGTGGAAGGATAGTTACAAGTTAAGGGATCAAAAATGAAGATAGGACGCCAAAATGAATACAGTGGTTGAAACAGTTGAAAGTTTTAAATTGGAAATGGAATAATTTGGTAGTGAACTTTGTTACCTTGGTTGAAACCAGCAAAGGAAGCAAGATGTTATGAGTGTCGTTATGCATAAAAGTGGTCAAGAGTGTTGATGGTGGGGCAGTAGGCCAGAAGTCAAGTGTGATCAAGTCAGTGGAGTGATGCTTAAAGGAGAGAACAAGGTGATGTGGACTGATAACTAACATGTTTTAGTTTGAGACCTGAAGTTATCTGAGATTTTGATAAAAACTTACAAGAGGTAGTGGAGAGCATATGGAAGGTGAGTCAGTATATCAGATACAAGTTGGTTGGTCAGGTATGAAGGAGCATTCCAATTTTAAGGTTGGAGGTTGGGAGTTGCTTTGAGAGTAGTGACTAAATCAATATACATTGTTGAACACATATCGTTTAGCATAGAGGCAAAGTTTCCAGTGACTATAGGTGTTGGAGTTGTTATATCAGTCATGTCTAGGTGGTGGTTGTCAGAGAAAATGAGGAAAACATAGTTTTCTTTCTATCTTATGAGTGAATTTTCGAGGTCAAAAATTTTTGTTGTTGGGTAAGTTGTAAGATTCCCTTTTTCTGATTTAAAAAGGCTTTGGGTTAGGTCTTACTAGAGGGCCCAGGGTCAACCCACTAGGGACCTCCAGAAACCCCCTTCCTAGCCACTAACTCCCAATTTTGTCTCCTTTCCAAAAAAATTGTCCACCTCTTTTCTCCCTTGTCTGAAACAGAAGCTCTGCTAGGGTACAACAATATCCTCTAATGAGTTTATTGAACGTTATCATCTGTGTAAGTAGAACTCTAAACTCATGCTCTCTTTCATTTCTTTTCTGTTTGGAAGCTTCAGTTCCACCTTAACCTCTGCTAGGGTCTCAGTTTTCACCTCTTTTGGTTCTGTTTTCCAGCTCCATAAGCTGTAATCGTGTCGTAGTGCTCTTTTTTTGGGGCTTGTTCTTGGGTTAGCACCTGTCAAGGTAAGGAAAGTTAGAACTCCTTATTTTTCTTCGAAATAGAGTGTACTTATTTTCGTTTTGGAATGTGCTGAGTATGTTTGATTGATGATTGCATTGAACGGGGATGAATTTCATGTTTGGGTATCTATGGGTTAGAGAATTTTAGGTAGTTTAGAATGCAATTGGAATGAGAGATATTGATTGTTGCAATTGTTCAATTTGGTATCATCTATAAACCACTTTGAAATAAGTTTGAGAAGATAAAATTGTTAGATACCAAATTGTGCGGTGGAACAAGTCAAAATCTCACAACCAAAAAGCATATGGTGTGACACATAGATACCCAAACATGAAATTCATCCCCATTCAATGCAATCATCAATCAAACATACTCAGCACATCCCAGAATGAAAATAAGTACACTCTATTTCAAAGAAAAATAAGGAGTTCAAGCTTCCCTTACTTTGACAGGTACTAACCTAAGAACAAGCCCTAAAAGAAAAGCACTACGACACGATTACAGCTTACAGAACTGGAAAACAGAACCAAAGGAAGTGAAAATTGAGACCCTAGCAGAGGTTAAGGTGGAACTGAAGCTTCCAAACAGAAAAAAAAAATGAAAGAGAGCATGAGTTTAGAGTTCTACTTACGCTGATGATAACGTCCAGTAAGCTCAAGGGAGGATATTGTTGTGCTCTAGCATACCTTCTGTTTTAGACAAGGAAAAAAAGAGGTGGACTATTTTTTTGAAAAAGAGACAAATTTGAAAATTAGTGGCTGGAAAGGGAGTTTCTAGAGGTCCCTAGTGGGCTGATCCTGAACCCTTTAATAAGGTCATACCCAAAACCTTTTTAAATCAGAAAAAGGGGGTCTTATAGCTATATTCAAGCATAAAATATATGACTTCACTTACGAATTATTAAACCCTATGGGTCATATGTGTCATCGTTGAGCGGTCCTGTTGTGCGTCTTATGTTTCATATGATGCATGTCTGATTGTTTTTCAGTTTTTTTTATTTTTTTTTTTTTTGTTTTTTTTTTTTTTTTTGTTTTTTTTTTTTTTTTTTTTTTTTTTTTTTTTTTTTTTTTTTTTTTTTTTTTGCGTTTGTTTTTAAGTTTTGTTCTTTTCGTCTCACCTTTTTTCGTTTCACCTTTTTGTAACATAAGATACATTTCAATCAAATCCTTTTCTCTGTCCATGCGTTCGCTTCTTTTTCTCTTTTCTTCTTTGGAGAGTCTTCCTTTCATCATGAATGCTAAAATACTGTCTTGTAGGAGTAAATGTAAGATGTTATCAGAGCTCTTCTTTTGAAGGGCTATGCTACACATCAGATTTGTTATTTTTGGGTTTCTTTTCTGTTTTTTGACCTTTTTGTTCCTCTTTCTTCATCATGTATGACGATCCAATACAAACTTCAGTACATAGTTTCTTGTGTCTTCACTGAAGTGAAAATCTTGTCACTTCCTTGGTTTCTCCTCTTCTTGATTCAAAGAACTAGCACTCATGGAGCAGGTCCATGATTACTGTCCTGTGAGTGCCAAGAACAATGTGGAATTTGATGATGGGACCGCTGTTCAACATGTGCGAGGAGATACCTCTTATCAAGCCTGGAAATGCTGCAATAATATGATGGTTTCTTTGCTTGTTCATTCGGTTTCTCCCTCCATAAGACAGCACATACAGATAGAGTGGAGGAGATATGGAATGATTTGAAATTAAGATTATTTTTTGAAGGAAATCTCTTAAGAACTTCATGTTTGCAAATGGGAGCCTCATCTTTATATGTCACTCAACTTTTTCATTCTTATTTAATTTGTGACTTTCATCTCATACTTGGATTTCTAGGAATCAAAACATTAATCAAAATACATCCTCATAATCATTTTGTTCCTTTACTTAGTTATAATTCATGTCAATTCCCTTGTTTCAAACCTAATAATTTCTTATGCAGGCGAGAAACAGAACTCATTGAAGAAATTGTTGCAGAGGTGTGGAAAAACTTACAAAGTAAATTGCCATCCTATGATGATGAACTGGTTGGAATTGATTATAGGATAAACAGCATTTATTCACTTTTAAGAACGAATTCACAGGAAGTTCGCTTTATGAGCATATGGGGCATGGGTGGTATTGGAAAGACAACATTAGCCAGGTTTGTCTATAATAAAATCCATGACCAATATGATATCAGTTGCTTTCTTGAGAATGTTAGAGAGGTTTCTAATGAAAGAGACGGTCTGCTTTGCTTACAAAGAAAATTGCTTTCCCATTTAAAAATAAGAAGCATGAGAATTGAAAGTTTGGACCAAGGAAAGGAGACAATACGGAATCTTTTATTCAATAAGAAAGTTCTTCTTGTCCTTGATGATTTAAGTTCTGATATCCAAGTGGAGAATTTAGCTGGGAAGCCAGAATGGTTTGGTCAAGGGAGTAGAGTAATTATAACAACTAGAGATAAGCATCTACTTAAATCACTTCATGTGTGTGAGAACTATGATGTTCAGGTCTTGAATAGTTATGAATCCCTTCAACTTTTTTGCCAAAAAGCGTTCAGAGGAGAAAAGCCTGAAGAAGCTTACTTAGAGTTGTCTAGATCTGTGGTCCAATATGCTGGAGGTGTTCCTTTGGCACTCAAAGTGTTGGGTTCATTTCTCTGTGGAAGAAGTGCTTCCATATGGGAAGACGCTTTGAAAATGTTAAGGAAGGACGCACAAAATGATATTTGCAAGACTCTAAGAATAAGTTATGATGGATTACGAGATAATGAGAAGGCTATATTTCTAGATATTGCTTGTTTTTTCAAAGGAAACACCAAAGATGATGTAACACGAATATTGGAAAATTGTGATTTCAATCCACTGATCGGTATAGAAGTTCTAATTGAAAAATCATTAGTAACTTATGATGGATTGCATTTGGGGATGCACGATTTGCTTCAAGAAATGGGTAGGAATATTGTTCTCCAACAATCTCCTAATGATGCCAGCAAGAGGAGTAGGCTGTGGACACTCAAAGACATTGATCAAGTATTGAGAAATAACAATGTAAGTTCTTTTTTACAAGTATATTCTTGATTTACAAATTGTTTCTCATTACTCCTTGTGTTAATCTTATGTCATGTTTTCTCAGGGAACCGAATCCATTCAAGCTATAGTTTTAAATTTGCCTGAGCCTTATGAAACATGTTGGAATCCGGATGCTTTTTCAAAGATGAGTAATCTAAGATTGCTCATGATATTGAATAAACTGCAACTTCCGCTTGGTCTCAAATGTCTTCCCAGTGGATTAAAAGTTCTTGTGTGGAAGGAATATCCTCTTGAATCCCTGCCAGTTGGAGCCCAACTGGATGAACTCGTTGAGCTTCATATGTGTCAAAGCAAAATAAAACACCTTTGGGGAGGAACAAAGGTAACATTTCCATTCAATATCTGGTTCTTTTGTAATTTATTTTAAGGGCTAATATATATTTATTTATTTCCAGTTTGTGGAAAATTTGAAGATCATCAATTTGAGAAATTGCAATAATCTACACAGAACTCCAGATTTCACTGGAATTCCAAATCTTGAAAAATTGGATCTTGAAGGCTGTGTAAACCTTGTTGAGGTTCATGCATCTCTTGGACTTCTTAAAAAGCTTTCGTACCTGACATTTGAAGATTGCAGAAATCTCAAAATCCTTCCGAGAAAATTGTTATTAGACTCTTTAAATCGTCTAGTTCTTTCAGGCTGCTCCGCAGTTAGAAATCTTCCTGAGTTTGGAGAAAGTATGAAAAGTCTATCCGTGCTTGCTTTAGAGGAGACTTCCATAGCTGAACTACCTGTGTCTGTTGGTCACTTGACAAGTCTTACTAACTTGCTTTTAGAGGGTTGCAAAAATATTGTGCGCCTTCCAAATACCATTTCTAATTTGAAATCTCTCAGAAGGCTCAATATCTCCGGTTGTTCAAAAATTTCTAAACTGCCTGATAATTTGAATGAAAATGAGGCTTTGGAATCTTTAAATGCAAGCGAAACTGCTATTAGGGAAGTGCCTTCATCCATTGTTCTTCTAAAAAATCTCAGACTGCTTTTATTTCGTGGATGCCAAGACCTAGCATCAAACTCATGGAGCTCACTTCTCCCTTTTGAGAAGATTCTCCGGTTTAATAGTCATCCAACAACAAAGAGATTGGTCTTGCCTTCTTTTTCTGGTCTATCCTCATTGAGGAAACTGGACTTGAGTTATTGCAATCTCCATGATGGATCAATTCCTGAAGATCTTGGCTGCTTATCATCATTGGTAACATTAGATCTAAGTGGAAACAATTTTGTATGTTTTCCTGGTTGTATCTCTGAACTTTTGAAGCTAGAAAGACTATTATTGAAGTGCTGCCCGAGGCTGGAGTCATTTCCTAAGCTGCCACCAGAAGTACATTATGTAAATGCAAGTGATTGTGGTTCAATGAAACCTTTATCAGATCCGCAACAGATATGGGGTCATTTGGTCTCATTTGCCTTTGATAAGGTCCGTCAATGCATCTTTCTCTTTATAATACAACCTCATCTCTTGTTAAATTTTAACATGCTGATTTCCTTGTAACAGTTGCAAGATGCCAGTAACTTCAAAACCTTATTGGTAAGTCCAGGAAACGAAATTCCATCATTTTTTTTCTATCAAAAGCATCTCAACCAAGTCCAAGACATAGAATACTTGAAAGAAAACTACATCTGGGCCGACTCTACTGTGTCAATACCGATGGACATAGCTCCACTTCGTCACCGGTATCATAGAAGTGAATGGTGGGGAATTTTGGTTTCCCTAGTTGTAGAAGATGTGGAGTCTTCACCTTCACAGGAATATCGCATTGGTTGGATTTCAAAGGTTCCTAGTCTCAAAAATATTTTGCAGCAGTTGTGTCACAAGACAGAGCAGGGACTCATCTCTGGAATCCAAAATCATAAATATCCTCACCTGTTGATTTTATATATTCCGATTTATAGGGCTCGCTGGTTTTATGTTCATGACAAATTTCAATTAATATTTTACTCTTCCAGTCTCAAGAGCAAATTAGTGATAAAGAAATGTGGATGGCGCATATTATGTAAGGAAGATGCTGAAAACTGGCGCACAAACCTGTCTGAATGCAACACTAATTCCGCCAATCAATGTGTTGCAAATCCAAGGGACGGTCGCTTATCTCCACACTTTTCATCCTGGAGATGGATATCCCGTCTCAAGGTTCCCCAACACTGCAAGACTTTCCTCTTGGCCATCCTCTGTGATCGCTTGCCCGCTAATGAAAGGTGCTCATTCTGCTGCTTGGAAGGGACTGTCATCCATGTTTTACGAGACTGTACCAGAGCTACTGCAATCTGGGTTCAAATGGTTCCTCCTGAGGTGTGTGATGAGTTTTTTTCAACATCTCTTCATGACTGGATGCACAGGTTCCTTCTGAAGCTCTGGTTTCCCGACAGGGACTATTATGCTGACTGTTTGAGGTTTACCATCACGATCTGGCTACTTTGGAAGGATAGAAATAGTTCCATCTTCAAGCGAAATTCTCCAACTCCAACAGATAATGATGGATTGTATTCTCTGATTCAGTCTCTAGTAAAAGAATATGCAATTCTTTTGCATCTGAAAGGGGAAGAGGGTACTTCTGCTGCGAATTCTCTCTCCCAGAACTCACGTCTAAAACTTTTTGTGAAACTGAACGTGGATGGCTGTTGTAATGGCAATCCTGGAAATGCTGGTTATGGGGGTCTCTTTCGTGACGTAGAGGGGAAGTGGCTTGGTGGGTTCTATGGATCTCTTGGCCTTGCAACGAATGTGAGAGCTGAGCTTTATGCCATTTGTCAGGGTTTGATCGCAGCTTGGGATTTGGGTTACAGAACCATGCTGGTTGAAACTGACTCATTAGAAGCAATAAATCTCATTAAGGAAGCCAATATTGAGGATTGTGCCTACAGTGGCTTGCTTGCTGACATACGTTCCCTCATGCAAAGAAATTGGTCCTTGGACTTGATCCATTCTCTTAGACAAGATAATGCATGTGCAAACATGTTATCAAAGCTGGGAGCTGAGCAGCATGAGGTCTATTGCTTCCTGGCTCATCCACCTCAGCAGCTTCAACCGGCATTGGTGGCTGATGCCCTGCAAGTTCAACTTCCTTGCCTCTAGTTCCTTCTTGCTCTTTCACCTTATTCTTGGGATGAATTACAAATTGGTGTGTGAGTGGATCTATTATTTGCTTTTTTCGTTTAATTAACCGACGTAGGAGTCGAGGTGCCGATAGTTATATCACAGGTGAGTATATCTTAGCTGGGAATTCTACCTATCTGTGGGTCAATGATGAAATGGTATAACCTTTTTCTCAGGCTTACTCGAGTATTGAATTGGAAAATGAGGCAATTAATAAACTTCATTCCTTCATATGTTTATGAATATTTAAGGTTTATAATATTTTTCGTGTTCAGATATTTTTTAAATCCAAGCATTCATATTCTTCAAGAGTGATGTTTGCAACTATTTATAGGTCTAAGTATGGTATTAGAAGGCTCTTAGAACCATTTTTAGGTGTAAATATGGTTAACAATGACCTCTTACGAGTATTAAGCTTTGCGGGACAAAGCATTACGTTTATGAAGGAGATGAGGCATATGAAGATGGAGATGGAGGTTTATGAGGATGGTGATGAGCGGGTGATCATGGAAGAAGATAAGAGTAAAAATGACTTTTAACTTGCTTATGGAGGTGGATGAAGAAATACCCATCAATCTCTCACAAACTACAGACTGATAAATAACAAATTTCATTTCAACCCATGTTTTTTATAAATTGTTCTTGATTAAAAGAAACAAATGAAAAAGAATATAAATAACATTAGTAATAAAATAAACAAACGAAATATGAAACCGTAAAAAAAAAAAATTATAGATTGCTATAAGAATAAAGTAACTTAATACGAAAGAAAACTGTTTAGTTTAAATTCAAAAAACGATTACAGTTTCCACACAAACTTAAAGCAAATCCTTCATCCGCTAATTTGCCATATCTATCATTTTGCCCGCTCACAAAATTTTAATTTCATATTTAGTCCAATTTTATAAAGTTAGACAATTTCAGTCCACTGTTAACATATATTTCAATGATTCAACCTAATGTATTCATTAGAATAACATAAAATTTAGTATTATTATTAATAACATTTACACATAATATCTATCATCCATTAGATATCTATTAAAAGTGAGCTAAAATTGATTAATTTTAAAAAAACTGAAATACGAGATGTGCAAGATGACCTAGATAAAATATAATCAAAAAGTAGATTTAAACCAAAAGGTGTAAAAATAGTGTAATTGCCCATGACAAGAATTCCTTAGCAATCTAACCCTAACTCAACGAGTTATCTAAGGTATGCGTTAAACCTAATGATATTTATATGACTGAAATGGAAAGAGTCCAAAAATAAGAGATTGTTATGTACAAGATAAAAGCATGTGACATACTTATAAGGATTCAGCAAACTGGGGGGCTTCCAAGTCAAGTTCTTGTCTCATGACACAGTTCATAAACCAATCGCAACTGAAAGTCCGGATCCCTTTCTTTGCAGCTATCATTGCTTCTTCCGTATCTTCCTCGCCTGTCACAAAGATTGTTGTTGATGTTTCTTTTACTTTCTCCACTCTACTAATCACCTAATATAAAAATAAATGAAGTTTCATAGCAATCCACAATTACAGAAGATAAATAAATATATTATGTGAATAAGATGATGTATTATACAATGAACATTTTATAAATACGCACACGAATGCAAAAGGCTTCTAGTTCTCTTTCTTTCTGTTGGAATGCATTCAAAATTCGTCAGAATTTTATACTATTATTATTAAAATCCAACATTTTCGAAAAATGCTGGACTAATTTTTCAATGCTTCATGTTTAGATGTTTCATGCGTTAAACATGTCGAAATGATAAGAAATAACACATGCAGCATTGTTTAAGGTCTGCCTAAATTTAGGTTTCATTAAAAAATAATCGGACTTACATTACCACCTGCGGACATGACAATTGCAGACAATATTTTAGCGGGAGTTTGAACATGAGCTGCAATACATATATTATATCCCTTGAACAGTGTATGAGAGCTAGCTTTTGCCCGTAAAACTGCACTCTTTAAATCGCATTTGTACTTCAGCGAATAATCCGGATCGTTCAGTATGTGAGGCAGTTCATCTGAAGATTCAATTTTAAAAATTAGTGAGTATGCTATCAGAATAATAATAATAATAATTGGACATAAACAAAAAAGTTTGTTCCAGTTTTTACCAACAAATCTGCCTTCCCGAAAACTTTCTTTTAACCAACTTGATGAGACCACCCAAGCACTGTGTAGTCAACAATAACTCCTTTTCATAAATAATCATCACGAGTAATCCATAGAAAAATGTAGTAGACATATATTGATGAATAATATGAAAAAAATTCATAAGAACCAGAGTATAAAAACATCTTCCACATATTTAGATTTGATTTTTTTAGGCTATACCATTTTTTTCAATAGCTCAATTTGATTATAAGCTGTTTCGAACAAAAACTTCCAGAAATTTATTCACAAATCAAGATGCCAAGATTTCAACTAGCTTCATATTAAAACTATATCTCGACTTAAATTTTTAGTATGACACTAAGCAAGTTAGCATTTGAAAATATTATTTTGAACATACCCTGAACAAAGGGCGGTACAGAAATTCAGAGTTTTTCTCACTTGTCCTGTGACAACGTGTGTGGTCATACTTCCACAAGTGGATACAGTTCCACCAAGGTCTTCAATCACCTATGCATAGAAGAAATGTTTAATGGTGTTAACTTAAAAATAACATCCAGAACTCAACGTGTTAGTTAATTTCCAGTTCTATTACAAGAAAAAATTAGAAAGCTTAATATTAGACCCTTTTTTCCTGCCAGCATCTAAAAATCGATCGTGGCAAAGAGAATGGCAATACAGTCGAAAGGAAGAGCCTAGGTCTCTCAAGGACAGTTAAAAAAATGTTACTCTTCAATTTATCAAAACATCTACAAAATGCTTGGGTAATTAAACATACCTTTGTGAGCTGTGTTTTCTTAGCATCATCAGCAATATTCATCAACATAATTCTAAAGCATTGTTTAGTAGATGGCGGTTCTATGTTGATAGGAGCTTCTAAATGTAAACAATTCTCGACACATTTTTCAGAACCATCTATAATCGAAGGATCGTGAAGGGCCTCTACAAAACAGGAATTGGCCTCATCAGTCTCTAAGATAAAACCGCAGCTAGAACCTGATTGATAGCCAACCAGCTGGCCCCCCTTCACTCTTTTTGACTTCAATGAAGATAAAGAGGCTTCCCAGGTCCTCTTTGCACCTTTTGTAGATTGAGAACAATAATTCACATTAGCACCAATTCCATCCTGTGAACTTTCTGCACCAGTGGACTGTCTATCGTCGTTTACTTGGGCAAATGGAGCAATGCTACTACAGCCTTTCTTAGGATTATGACTGTCCGATCCTGAGGTCACAACAAAAAATACATAAAAATATTAAATAGCCACTATATAAGATATTAAGTTTACTACCTTTTTTTCGCACACAAAATGGATATCATTTAAATTATAAATTATATATTCACATATAGAAATATGAGAGATACTGATTGATGCACTACCACTGAGTTTTTCATATTCTGTTGAAGATTCATCTTTCACCAAAGATTTATGTTCACTTTTACCTGTAAATTGTTCTACGGAAACATTTATCTAGAAACTTCAAATCTGTGTGTAACTTACCCGAAAACTTCAGCTGCTCATCTTCAGCAATGGCAGGTGTAAAGGAATTCTGATGAAACTGTGAAGGGAGACACTTTGTAGTGTTAGCGTCATCGGCTAAGCATTCTTTCATTACGTTGCAAACCATGAGAGTTGAACCACCAGGAAAGCATAATGATTTCTGAATATCAGATTTTACAGGTAACCTGCGGGCCCTTCCTTTGGTATCCACCTGTGCTATTTCTACAAAACCCTGTAGTTGCAATGCAAAATAGGAAACATCATAACATCAGAGAACTAAAGGAGCATCTTTTACGGGACCACTAGAATGGTCACATACCAATAAAGTATTCTAGGCTCAAATGAAATATCAACCATTTATAGAATAAACCAAAAATGACTCTATGATCTGCTCAAGCTTCCAGGGAAGTCTTATTTATAAATTACCTGTTTAAGCCAAAACCCTTCTGATTCCTTGTCTCCCCAGCATAAAATAGAACGGATGCCAACACTTTGAAGTCTTTTCCGTAGCTCCAGAACCAATAAATGACCAAAACCCTGCAGGATATTAATCAATGACTAAGATAGAAACCTTAATTGAACCCATATTACCACGAGCACAAAACCTTGTAAACACATAGACAACAGATGACATGAGAAAGAGAATTAGGAAAAGGATTATCATGCAGTTTAAGTTGTCAAGATCAAAAACATCATATACATAAATGAGAAGAAACAATATACCAATAAGGTATATCATTTGACCCGCAAAGAAGAATTACCTTAGCTTAACATTAAAATTTGGGTAACTTCCAAAACAGCTGAGACCTATAAACTCAATGACCGTGTAATTTTTCACTATTTAATTTCACTGTCTACAGAACATTATTGTAAGATAAAAAGGAGAAAAAACAAGCATATGACAATTGGAGCTAAACCAGAAGCTTTATTTAATATTGTAATCAAAACCATATAAATGTTCTTGTGATTAACAATTGCAAGTTTAGTTCTTAAAGCTGACTCCAAATGAGACATTTTCAGAAGGGGGAGAACTCTCATTACTGAAATAAAGAAGAAAAATGTAAAATGTAGGAATGACCTTTCGTTGATGGATTGCATTGACAGCTGCAAGTGGGACCTCTGCAAATTCTGTATCTGCAGGGATGATTTGGTATGTAATTGCGGCTATAACCTGTCAAACATAAGTTAATCATAATTTAGGATGTAATAATGCATAACTACTAAGCTTCATTATATAGCTCACATTAGAAGAAGGTAAGAAAAGTTTTTATCATTTTATTTCTAAGTGTGGTGGTTTCTAAAGATGAAAAAAGGGAGAATTATTGGCAAAGATCGATCAGGACAATCATCGAGACAGTGTCAACTTGTTTGTAGAACATTCTATGATTAAATATATTCTGTGATTTGATTACCAGTCCAACAGACTCCACTAAATCTCAGAGCTAAAACTGTCAAGTTTTCTCTTTAAGAAATATAGACATGCTCTGCTATATGTTGTGCTCAAAAAGTACAGCCTCTCAGGGCTAAGATTGTTACATTATGCTTTCTCTTTAAGAAATTGATACGTGTTTACTATGGCTTGTAAACCGTGAACATACTAAAACAAATATCCATAATTTTAATTTATAGGATAGGATAGTGTGGCATGTACGCTTTTTAGAAATATAACACTGACAGAAAACGTGTTCCAATCTGTGACTTAGTTCTCTAGCAAATATGTATACCTTTCCTGAATTTGCAACACGAGTGGACTTTACCAGTAGGGTTCGATATTTCCTGCTAGACAAAACCTACTGTTAAACCAGGTAAAACAAGTTCACAAAAAAAAAAAAAAAAAAAAAAACAAAAAAAAAAT
>Ga0214542_1008050_pt1 | contig 17807 bp, 4 predicted proteins | sample CNSS1metaG_FD_160096 | JGI IMG/M metagenome (GOLD analysis project Ga0214542, IMG submission 160096) | Root nodule microbial communities from cowpea collected in UCLA plant growth center, Los Angeles, California, USA - CNSS1 | ecosystem: Host-associated > Plants > Roots > Nodule | place: USA... | reverse complement strand
TATATATATATATATAAAAGTTACACATAATAATCACATATCATATCTCTATTATAACGTTAATAATATTTAAACTAAATATAAGACTGGAATTGGGCCTAATTTCTATCCGTAAAGTTTATGTCAATTTTTGAATGTTCAATACCCATCTTGACATATTGGGTAATGGCCGAAAGTACAATTTTCAATTAGGGACAAAATAAATTAACTACATGAGGAGTAAGGAGTAAACTCTTTTAATTTTTTTTATCATTTGAATTTATTTTCCATAATTGCATTAATTTATAATTTTTCAATTTTATAATTAATTATTGTTATCATGAATTTTAAATATTTCAATAAACCATTATTGCTATAAGTAATAATACACTAGTGAAATATATAATACTAATTTTCTAAAAGGTGTCATGTGACGAATTATTATGTAGTGTCATTGATTAATATATATATATATATATATATATATATATATATATATATATATAATATGAACTAAAATTGAATATTTGTATTTATAAAATAATTTGTGTTTTTAAATTTTAAAAACTTTATCTTATTTATATTAAATAATACATACATTATTTAATTAAATTATAAATAAAAAAATGAAATTAGCTTAATTTAAAATATTTTAAATTATTACTTTAATTAATATATTTTAGTAAAATAAAACGGCTTAGGAAATATTGTACTTAAAACTTCCTGATATACTGTTGCTGAAATAAAAGCAAATAGATTATTCTTATATACTAAAAATATATTTAAATTTTAAACTAAAACACCTACAACTTACTTGAAAAAGCACATGTACAACCTACAACCAAAACACTCTTCATATCTTTCTTTTCTCTCCGATCTTCGTGATCAGTAAATCTCCTCAAAACAACAGGAACTTAGGCTTGAGATTAATTCAAATTACTTTGAACTCTATGTAAGAATAATTTGCACTGAGTTACATACTTAGTAACATGTGGTAATTAACTTTGAGTGAGAGACTTTTGTGTGCTTGATGTTGTTCCTATAAAGCAATAAATTATTGGTATTAAAAGGAGTAAAGTCTATTTGGGCCCGCCCATTCATAAATACAATTTTTTAGCCATTCCGTGCCATGGAAGACGTAATAAGCGGGTTACACCTCTACGCCACCATTTCTGTCCAAGTCCCCATGATGAACAAACAAAAGTAATGTAACTACCCCCGTACTTTCCTTTTTCTAAATTTAAAAATTATTTTAAATAAAAAAGCTCTTTAGTAACTTTCAATAACTTTTTAGTAAACTCAAATTTTTTTGGATGAAAATAAAATATAAGGTCCTTTTACAAAGACTTTTTTTGTTATAATAATGAGTAGTAATAAAACATTTGTTTGATAAAACAGAAAATTAGTAACGGAACATACCATTATTTAAATTTAATTACGTTGTAAAATGTGAATATTTTGAGATTGATCTGGCTTTGCATTGGTAGGGTTGAGTCAACAACAACCATGTGTTGACTTGAGTCCAAGTCTCTAACAGAGTAAAGGAGGATCCATCCTCGCATCTCAATCCTTTTTTCTGTTCTTTCTCATATATCTTATTACTCTCCTTCCTCGTCCCTGCGTAACAAACAAAACCAAAAAAAAAAAAGGTTAATTCAATAGAAAAGCTTCACCCTTTGACAGGGTAAGAAGCACCGAAGCAGGAAAGAATGAATGTTTGTCTTTACTTTATTTTATTTTAATATTTGCTGTGTGTATTATTAATAATTAATCCTTTTTAATTATTAAAATGAACGACTCACTATTCTGGGAGTGAAGTGAATAATCCGGGGAGGGTAGAGTCGTGTAAGAAGGAGCAAGCTCCTGCAGTGACCCTTCAACTCTGGAACTCCGAGGAGCACAATATTTCCAGCTTCTTGCTCGGTTTCTTCTTCAATTTCCCATTTTCTTGTTTAGCTTCTGTTCTATACTCTCTCTGCTTCAGTGGGTTGAAGATATAGATAAGATAACAGAGGGAGTGGTCAAAGAGCGAGGGGTTCCGTATTGTTTCCGATGATGGGCAATCCTAACCCTAACCCTAGCCCTAATCCTGCTCCGGAAAAGGAAAAGAGGCTCCAAGAAGAGCTGTTGGGTCCCATCTTACTGGGAGACCGCATCATAAAACTGGCTCAGGAGGCGGAGTCGTCCAAGGTGGACTGCACGGAGCTGGCGCGGAAGGTGCAGGTGGTGTGCGACAACCTGCGTTCCGTCGTGCGTGTGGTGTCGGGGACGCAGTGCGTGAACGAGCGCCCCATACGCCGCATCGTCGGCGAGGTCTCCAAAAACCTAGAGCGCACGTTAGCGTTCGTGCGCAAGTGCAAGAAACACGGTGGCGTCCTCCGCCAGGTCTTCTCCATGACCACGACTGCCGACTTCCGCAAGGTCTGGAACCTTCTGGAATCTTCGAACGGCGACTTGGTATGGCTCCTCACCATCTTGGACTCGAAGGAGGGTACCAATGTCTCCCTTCCCCCCATCGCCAGCAACGACCCCATCCTTGCATGGGTCTGGACCTTCACCTACACTCTTCAATTGGGTCAGCCAAAGGACCGCGCGGAAGCCGCCACAGAACTTGGCTCCCTCGCCAGAGGAAACGAGCGTACAAAATTCATCATCTTGGAGGAAGGTGGAGTGCCTCCTCTCCTCAAGCTTCTCAAGGAAGCTTCTTCCCCTGATGCTCAGGTTGCTGCTGCCAATGCTCTTGTCAACGTTACTACTAATCAAGAGAGTGTCGTTAGCTACGTCGTAGAGTCCCATGCTGCCCCCACTATTGTTCAGGTCCTTGGTGACTCCCCTATGAGGGTTCGTGTCTCTGTTGCCAATTTAGTCTCAGCTATGGCTGAGCAAAATGAACTTGCTCGCGAGGAGTTCGTGAGGGCCAATGTGACTAGGCCCCTCGTGTCGTTGTTGTCCATGGATACTGTCCTTGCTGACCCCATGGCCGGTCGTGCTAGCATCCATTCGCTTGTTCTGAATTTGTCCAACGTTGGGGAGACAAATTCGGATGGGAGTAGCCGTGGCTCCAGCCACCATCGGAGGGAAAGGGAAAGAGAGGTTGAGAGCCCGGAGTTGAGGAATGAGGTCAAAATCAGTTGTGCTAAGGCTCTCTGGAAACTCTCCAAAGGGTGTCTTTCAAGTTGCAAGAAGATTACCGAGACTAAAGGTTTGCTTTGTCTGGCTAAGATGATTGAGTCTGAGAGTGGGGAATTGCAACTTAATTGTCTTATGGCTGTCATGGAGATTGCTGCTGTGGCAGAGTCCAATGCTGATCTTAGAAGAGGTGCTTTTAAGCGAACTGCGCCAGCGGCAAAGGCGGTACTGGATCAGCTGTTGAGGGTGGTACAGGAAGAGGGTAATCCGGCACTGGTGATTCCTGCCATTAAGGCAATTGGTTCCTTGGCCAGAAACTTCTCTGGAAAGGTTCCGCAAGTTCTTGGTCCTTTAGTTGCTCAGCTTGGTAGCAGAGATGTTGACGTAGCCAGTGAGGCTGCCATTGCATTGGGAAAGTTTGTCAGCCCGGACAACTACAATTGCGTTGACCATTCTAAAGCAATACTTGAGCTTGATGGGGTTCCGAAGCTAATGAGCCTGCTGCAGATAAATGATCGCCAACAAGTTCATGGCCTGAAATTACTTTGTTACCTTGCCTTAAATGTAGGTAACAGTAAGGTCCTTGAGCAAGAACGTGCCTTGAATACCTTAGAGAGGTTTGCTCGTCCTGTTCAAACACAATATCCTGATTTGAAGGACCTGTTTGCAAAGGCTATACACCACCTCACTCTTTATCAGCCAGGAGCTCAATTGCACAGACAGCCCTTGGGGCTGTAAGTGCCACTGATTGCGTTAATCAAAATAATGCCTTGTAAGTTTTTTGAATGGAAAAGTAAGAGTGTATTGTACTTAGAAAATGATTTATTACATTTGTGAAAATATCAAATTTCAATTCAGTAGCCTAGCCTCTGTTATTTGTGGTATTAATTGACTGATCATCCAAACTATATACACAAGACTGGATGTCTCAACGAGATGAGTAAACTTACGAATATAAATTCGGAAATGTTGCATATGACATAATTTAGACTTGGTTATATTTGATGTACCAACTTTTCTAATTCTAGTGATTTCTTGTCCTTCCTTTTTTTCTCCTCATAAATATCACTGCAATGATTTGATTCCATTTTATAGACTTATGTTCTGTATTTGAATTCTGTGTACAGTTTACAAATGTACAAAGCAATAGTTGCTATTTATGTAGATTAAAGCACGGTATAGACCTTTCCTTTAAAAGAAAATAAATTAAACAAAGCCTTAAATTATGTCAATATGCATCGCTAATTTTACTGTGCATTTCTCCCTCTGAATTTATGTTCTTCCCACATGTTGATTCAGGGCCTGCTTGTGTTCGCTTTTTTAAGGCAAAAGTGGTTTTGTAATTCAAAAACATGTGCAAAATTAATTGTAATCATTAAATTATATTCTTTTTTAACTTTTCCGGAAGCTAAAATTAGCTGCTTGTGATAGTAATGCAAGCGTTTTTATTTTCCCGAAGGTTAGAAAACGGCACTCATAGGATTACGGATTTATTTGAGTCTGCGTGCGTTCATATCTACATTAAATTTATTATTCTGATATATGTCGTGAAACTCTTGTCTAAGATCAGAAGAAAGATTAGTCATTAACCTGGGAAGAAAAATGCTTAAATTCACTTCATGGATATCAATGCATTTAACTTCTTTCAGTTGCAATTGCAATTCATTTGTACTGACAAACTTTATCACTTAAATGTCCATTTGTTCAGGACTTCCTTCTAGAGATCTAAATCCTGCAGGGATTCTATAATAAGCTAAGGCCATGTATTCCTCAGATTTTACTACTTCTGTTATCAAATTTAGAAGAAAAAAAGAAGACTAGAAATCAAATTTGTTAACCTGGTATGGATATTTTGTTTGTTTGATTAAAGCATAACAGGAGCTTGTACAACACCACTGATGATGGAAGTTGGCGAGATCTCTTGGGATGCACTTTTGAAGAGCCAACCTAGGTTGGCAGTGGTAGTTTTGATTCAAATTTTATTCTGGCTACAATGTCTGTAGAGTTCCTTGTTGTAGTTCACGATGTAAATCTACATATAATGCATGGGGTAAAGTTTGTACACAGTTGTCATGTCACGGGTTTGATTGTCTTCGATGTTTGCAGCTGGCGTCTGGATCGCCTAGGTAAAAAAATATATGGACAAATTTGTTGTTTTAAACAGTGAGCATGAACATTTTGCATTTTTTTTTGTGGAAGCATAATATCAGCTTGACATCACTGACGATAAAAGTTGACCTTATATCTTGAGATGTTCTGGCAACCAATCCAATGTTTTGAGAAGTATTGGTGAGGAGTTCAAGACGTGATATTACTAGCAACATTGATTCAGAAATTATCATGTAAGAGTTCTAAAGAATTCCTGGGTATTTATAAACTGCATAAATCTAAAGAACAGACTGTCCGAAGCTTATGCAAATCTGAGGGATTAAAAATGTCTCCAAACCAAGCTACCTACCTTTCTTGAGGCAATCTGACGTAAATATTTTTACAAACATGTTTAAAGCCATGAACGCGTAGTTTTATTCTGTATTTATTTCTTTCACTCGGCGTCCATTTTTGGCAAGTTATTCCGAATCATTTTCATTTTGCTTTTGAATGCATTATACACACAGAAAAATGATTAATAGTCTTTGACCAAGTTGTAAACAGTAATGTGGACTAGTAGGTGATTTGGTCCCCAACACGGCCGAATGCATTTCTATTTTCTGCTGTAAGTTGAGGTATTTCTATCCAGAAGATACTTGCGATAAGGCTGAAGATACTATCTTTCGTGGAATTAGTGTGATAACTTCGTTAGACCTAATCTGTTAATTGTTATTTAATGTGATCCCAGGAACCTGATCTTGTTGTTGGTTGTAACATAGTAATCCGATTGAAGACGACGGATGAAATGAGATTATTAGAGCAGGGGAGACCCTGAATTCCCATTTGGTTCAGTATGCTAAATATTTTGTTGTTGTTGTTGTACAGGCCCTGTCACTGGTTTTCAGAAAACAATATGCAATTACGTATCTCGGCTTTAACTGATTGCAATTTGCACAGACCATTTAAGCACGTGACCAAAAATATTTAGTTGCTCGATTACGTATCTAATACTCTTAAGTTCTGAAAACACATCATTATATATTTAATTGCACACAAAGCGTACACTTCGTTAAATGGTCCTCCACAGAGATTGATCCCCCAAATTCAATTCCCATTTGACAGATAATCAAACGGGCCTCTGCCTGTTAATAAAGAAGTATGTTACATCAAATTTCAAGACAGATGTTTTATTCCACACTGAACTTTCATCAGGGAATCATTCTTCCTTTATCTAAAGTAGCGGATCTGCTGTCACTTATTTACTAATGATGGTGTAGGGTTGAGTAACTCATTAAGAAATAAAGGTTTGTAAACTGTCATGCTGTATGTTTTGTCCATTGCCAATAGTTTGAGATTACACTTTACACAAATTATCACCTGCATTCTTAACTAAAACACTTGGGAAACCATGTCATTGAGTTTTTGTATATTTGTGCCTGTATTTTCTTGCAAACACTGTAAACTTTTTTTCTTTCTGGCCTATTCTTGGTGACTTGTATTGAGAGTAACTTTAGGAAGAAGGGAATTATTTCAACTTGCTATTTGCTTAGTTAAGCCAAGTAATTCATTGGAAGTGTGATGAAACTAGAAAGTCACAGTCGTAGTCGTATATGCAATAGAAGACGGTCCATGAATACGCAATCAGAAGTTTCGTGGTTTGAGTGAGGAAAGCGCAATCAGTGAAAAACACATTTCCATGGATGTCAACTTGCAGCTTATATTTGATGAGTAGCCATTATTAAGACGTTCAATTTAAGGAATGCTTTATGTACTTTTAAGTTTGTTCACTTTCTCCTCAGCCCAAAATAAAAAGGAGAAATGAAAAAAAAAAAAAAGTATCCTGTTTCCTTTGCGGTGTTAAGGTCATAATCACTTGCAAGCCATAAAGCTGAATTCATTTGGTAAAAAAAAGTACTGTAGCAAGTTTTACAGGGTTAAAGAATCCTGAAATGTCAAACATAATCGTTAAGATATTTTGCAATGATTCAAAGGGTTGGTTTCTTTTATGATCGCAAGGTCTTTGGGGGACTCAAATTCATGATTCTGAATGGCATGGTCCATCCATTTCCTCTAGAAGCGTAAGCTCTGAGGTTAAGTTCAACGCCTCACTCATGCATTCGATTTAAAGCCCAAACACCATGCATCATTGGCTTCTACCTAACTTCGTTTTCATTCCATTTCTCCACTTCTTTACTTTGGTGCCATTACCAATTGCAAACGAAAATCATTTGTTAGCTATCATTTCAACCTCAACGTGTAAATTGTGCTAACTTTTTCATATTTTATTCACGGCAAGTGTAGAACGGTGAGCCCAGAGAAGCAAATCACATTTTAGAATTGTCAATAAAAGTCTAACCTTGCTACAGAAGACGCTTAAACTACAAATAATTTTACTAGTCATAGGTAAGGATCAAAGAATCTATTCAGGAGTATTCTCCACCAATCAAAATTTGACTAGTTAATCAAAATTGTGGGCTTTATCACGTGATTGGGGCATTTTTCTTAAATTCTTATTAAAATAACAATATTAAAAAAAGAAAAACTATATAAATGAATAAGTTGTGTTCCAAAACAAAACCTTAGTTCCAAAGCATATTAATGTTGCAAAAGTTACCTATTTCTATTTTTCTTTGAATCTTACCATTTTCTTGAATTAAAAGAAAAACTATCTTATTTCTTCTGTAAGTTTCCAAAGTTGCGCTTTAGCTTGCATGAGATAAATATTTGACAGTCAACAAATGTATGCACACTTTTTACATATGTGGATGCGTAATATATATTAACTAATTCATCTTCATTGTTTAGGATGTGGCGTGGTTTTTAGTGTTTGTAAAGTCAGAGCATGTGAAAAATTAATTTACGTACGACTGAAATTGAGATTTAAAAGTGTATAATATGATCAAGAAAACAAATGTATATATTTGACTAACATCATAAGAAGTTGGCAATATTTCTTTTCCTTTTACGCACGAGACAGCGCTTGTCGGTGTCCCTATATCATATTGTTCAGAAATTTGCTAAGTTCAAAAGTCATTATTCACCAAAAGCATTTTGATATCACTTGTCGGATGCACCGTTAGTTGACCCGAAAAGGCTACCACATTACTTAGTATTTCGCTTCAACCATATCTTTGATATTTCTCTTCCCTTTTCCCACATTGTCTTTCTTAATTATACTTCTTTTTTTCACTTTTATCATCACACTTCAAATGCTGCTCCAGTTTCCAGGTAGCTAACTACCAAGTGCTATTTAACTTCAACATATGTGTATCACCTTTAAAATATTATCCATCATATGATATGGATATGGTTATTTGGACAATTATATTTCAAGATCCAGAGTGTTAAGTTTTACAGTGGTTTCTATAATCATAAATTAGAAGGTGCTTTTGACAGCAATGTTCTGATTTTGCTGAGAATCTAAATGACTTCTGATCCTAGAGAACGTATAAGTGCCTCCACAATGAGAAGGTGTTTGGTAATTAGCGAGGCCTGGTTCCGGAGCTTTGGTGATTTGCAATAATATATATGTGTATATGCGAAGCTAGGTGTGGCATAATTATGCATGTTTTTGGCTATGGCTATCATAATTTGCCCAAACAGCCATACATGATAAACCAGAAGCGTGAGCATAGGGTAAACGCTTAAGCTAATTAATTTATGATGTGGTTATGCACTGTCCCTCTCTTGCTTTTATGGTGTGGTTATGCCTTAGTTCACAGCTGTTCTAATTGAAGTAATAGTGACTTTCACCGTCTTAATTTGGTATATGGCAAAGTAGGAACCTAGGGTAGGACCATCTGTGGTCCTCACCGGAGTTACTGCACACTTTTGTTTGCTAGCTAAGTCAACACAGTGGATCAAAATTACATGCACTATGTCCAAACAGTTAGCATCATCCATCATCTCTCATCTCATCGATCATCATCACCATCACCATAGGACCGATTGACTTTTTTGGAAGGGTTTGCGTGAGAATTGAGAGCAGCTTTAATCTTTCCTGATTTATGACTCAATAATGGCCTATGTTATGCCTGATGCATATGTGGTTGTAACAAGTACTAGAGTAGTTGGTGTACGTCATTGTGTGGGTTCTTCTCTCATTTCATTTGCTTTAATTGGTTATCTTTTTCATAATTAGAGAACATGTATATATAAGAAACACAACCAAACTCATAGGCAATTAAATTCAGCTGTTATTATAAACTGTGCAGTCACATCCTCTCTCGCTTGAAAAGCATAATTTTCTTCAAACCCTTAGAACCCCGAACAACTGTTATTATATGTGTATATAATAAATAAGATCATGGCCGCATGCATAAGCATGGAGTGGTTACTCGGGTGACTGCTATATTAAAGATGATTTTAAAGGTGGTTTAAATTTGGAACCGTATATGTTACACAGAAGGAGAGGACCCTATAGCTTTAGACTTTAATCAGTTATATATGAACTTCTCTCTCTCCAATAATGGAGATTTTGGGGAGCCAATTTTAGCCTTTTGGAGGGATTCACCAAATGCATGGTGCTGTCATATGCCAGCGAAAGCATCATCCTCTCATTATACGATAGGACAGGATAATCTTCTTATTCAAACACTGCCAGCGCTAATATATATCTACCAAAACCCACTATATACATCGTGTATATTTTGAGAAACACACGAGCGTGTGTCCCCATGTGTGATATATAATAATATCATATATATTATAAAAGGAAGGATCAGCCAAAAATTAAATGGAATTCGTAACTTGGTGCACTGTATGGGTGCTTCTCCTCTTTATCGTATTCTACTCTTTGACCACCTGATATAGAAGACAGCTACTACAAGGATAAAGGAGATAAAAGAAAAAGAAGAAGATAACTGCATCTGATAAAAAGAAAAAAAAACTATTCACTGACTTGCACAAATTTAGCAGCACTCAATAATCATGGAGAATATATCGTTATTCAAACTTTGGCTGATGAAAACAAATACATCAATAGGAATAATAGGTGCGGGGGAGGGGGATCGTCACAAATCTTTAGCTACAAATCTCCTGTACTATCAACATCATTCTATTTTTTACTAACATGAAAAAGGGTTCAAAAAATCAAAAAAGAAAGAATTTACAGTTCATATGTGCTGAAATACATCAAAATTTTCCCCGGTTAGATCTTCTGAAAGGGAAGTTAATGGAAAGCTAGTGAAATCTATCGAATTGCGAGTCTGAAGCTGCCCCTCTTCCCATGGACTTGTCTTGAAATCCTCGGATTTTGTGGCATTTACTTGGAACTGAAACAAAGGGTCAAATTTGTTGTCACCTTCCCACGAGAAACTTGCATTTTCCATCATGCTGCTGATATGACACCCTCCACCAGCGTAAATGGTGCTCATGTTTGAGCTATTGCTGGAACTTTCTTTCACCTGGTCGTTCATGAGCAATGAACTGATTTTGGAAGCTGAATTGTTGTCTGAAAACTCCGTCACCGACACGTTCCCATGATCAGAATTGGTTAGACTTGGCAATGAGAGGAATCCGTAGCTTGAATTGGGTCCAAAAGGACTCTGATCAGATGCTTTAAGGCTTGTCTGATACTGACTCATGGGTAAGCTAAAACCAGACTGCGCACCACCCATTGGAAAATCATAGTAGGATAACGGGTCCAATGCTGGCTTGTTCAAGAAAATTTCTCTTGAAGCTTCAGTTAGTCCTCCATCATAGTAATTGGAATCTATTAGAAGTGTTGATCCCTGTGATGAAGGGAAAGTTAATGGAACTGAAAGGCCTTGAGACAGTGGTGTCTGCATAGCTGCTGTCTCTGTGATTTTCTTTTCTTCCTTAACATGGGCTTCTGTTAAAGGCTTGTGTGTATTTGGGTCAATCCCTTGCTTCAGAAGCTTCTTCTTTAGACATGAATTCCAGAAGTTTTTAATCTCATTATCTGTTCTCCCTGGTAACTGTGCTGCGATTTGAGCCCACCTGATATTCAGAACAAAACAATTTCACAACCAATCATGGTTAACCATTTTCACAAGAAAAAAAAATATGTTTTACTTATATCATATTGAACATCCTTGAATATACATTACCTGTTTCCAAGAACTTCATGGAGACTGACTATAAGATCCTCCTCCTGCTGTGAGAACATCCCTCTCTTTAAATCAGGCCTCAGATAGTTTATCCATCTCAACCTGCAACTCTTTCCACATCTCTGCAGTCCTGCGATTGATGAAATGTTTTTGTTTTGAAGCAATGAAAGAGAAGAAAGAATAGTAGAGAGGAGAAAGGTTTGTGTATTATGAAACATATGTAAGTTGTTAATTACCAGCTAGTTTGGGAACCGAACTCCAGCATCCAACTCCAAATCTGGTTATGTAGTTGAAGAGCTTCTCATCTTCTTCAGGGGACCATAAACCTTTCCTCAGTTTTTGCTTTACACAACAGGAATGGCGACCCATCTGTGAGAGAGAACAGAGGGAATGCCGATGTTACTTAATATTGGAGGAAGAATGTGAGCTTTGAAGTGGTGAGTGGCTCTATATAGCGTGAAATATTACCCAGTGCTTCTGTCATTTATAAATGTTTCACGAGGTAGAAATATTGTTATGTTGTGGGGTGGAAAACGAGTAACCCAAACTAATTGTGTTCATTTAAAGAGAGGAGGCTAAATCATAAATCATACTTAGGATTCAAGTTAAGAGAGAGACAGAGAGAGAGAATGTAGAACCCTGAGGAAGGTGCAGCAATCAAGTGGGTTTTACGCAAATCCGGTGCTGCTTTTGCATTGGAATAGATTGGTTTTTAAGATATCTCTATTTCTAGAAAATTAAAAAAAATAAATAATTAAAGGGAATGAGTCTATAAACATCCACTGTATGTGATTCCTGATTTTTATTAATTACCAATTAAGCACTAACTACTGAGTCTGTTTTATTTTCGATTCCGTCTGAAATATAACCTCATATAGCAAATGATAATCATGTACATATTCTGCATGTTAAATTTCGACCCTTTTGGCGCTTTATTTGATTAATAACAATATGGACCAATCATGACCTCATACCACATAATTCATCTTCAGTTTTACCCTTTGACAATGTGATCCAATGCATGTGTCATTTGAGAAGGTTGCGTCTTAGGATTATTAGAATTAATTAAGATGTAATAAGGAGGCTAAGGTACTTATGTTTAGTGTGGGACAAGAGATGTTAAGACGTAGATAACTGTTACCTGTCATTTCCTTTTACCACGGATTCACTTTTACTTTGTTAATTGTTTTAATTTTGCCTTTCAAAACACTATTATATTATAATCTTCTTACCAATACCAACTTAGAGTTGCCACAAAATTCCGTCTTTGAAATGGGAAAAATAATGAGAACAAAATCACTTTTTTTGCTCGTAGTTTTTTATTTCTTCATATTTGTTGGTTATGTCTGCTTTTAGTTCTGTGAACGTTAAGAATACTATAAAATCAACCGACAGCGGTTCATGGAAAGGTTTGTGGGGTCGAAGGAGGACATATTGACTCTAAATTAAAAAAAGAAAAAAGAAAAAAGAGAGTGAAATGGTGGTTTATTAATTTGAGAGTCCGATAAAAAGAGTAAAGCTATGCAATTTTCAACCCTGGTTTCTTCCCTAACATCTTTTCTATCTTACCAATTTACCATTTTCTGCAATTGCCATGATAACTTCTCTCTCAGCGAGTTTGGCCAATGATGGCAATCATATTTACAGATAAGTTCTTCTCCAACCAATAATAGATCATGTATGACAATGCTACCTAGCACAATGTTTTTGTATAATCTGCGTTTTTCTGATTATGTTAGCTTATAATACAAGTTAGTTGATCATTCAATTTTTAAATAAAGCCTCTTTATCTTTCAGAGAAGATTTTTGTCGCCATGCATCGAACCAACACCAAGCAATCATCTAATTCAGCATTCTTTTTTTCCTTTCAAAATTAGCCTTCACAATTGACATAGATAATAAGAAAAGATTCTTGTCCGTAATGTTTCATGCTTGTTACTGGTATATATATAAAATTATCATTTACTAATAAATAAAACAACGTTAAACATTAAGTTGTTTTGTAAATCAATACAACTTTTGTTTCACAACAATTAAAATACTAATATAAATATTACAATGTTTATGCACAAATAGATTAATGTATATCAGTATATTTGATGTATTTAATATCGTATATATCCTCTAACTTTTATCGTAAGAAACAAATAATTAATTTATTAAAATTAATAAGAATGCTTAATTTTAATTAATAGTACCATAAATTTAAGTTTTATTTTAAAGTATTTTTATTATTAATTAAATGGTTTGAGCAATTTCTTATCAACACACTAATTGAATCCCTTCTAATTCTAAGACGTGATTATTTTCTTACCAATAACCAATTTTGATGTAAAAAAAATTAAACTAGTCATTTATATTTAATTTGCATTAAAATGAGGGTAAACAAAGTTATTTACATAAATAATATAATTGAAAATTAAAAACATTAAACAAGTTTATATATTACTAATATTTTATTTTATTTAAATCATATTATTTTAATTATTTAAATATGAACTATTACGTGTTTCTGATATTATATTTATTAATAAACATTACTAAATAATCAATTATAAATGCAAAGAATAATTAATTGTACAGAAAGATTATAGAACTGATTATGTATACTTTTATTTTCAAATCTCTTAATTTTAATGTAAATTTTAAGTTCTTGGTCTATTTTCAATTGAGTTCTTTTTTTTGTTAAATATTTTAATTTTTATATATTTTATTTAAGTCATCACCGTTTAATTGTTTTTTTAATTAGGTGATGTAATTGTTATCATATTTTATCATCTTGTTTATTTATCTCCATGTATTAAGAAATGTGATGGATTTTCGTTAATGCAAAATGATATAATCAATAAACAATTTTTATTACTTTAATTAAAAATATATTGGATAACGATGAGAATATCTTGTTATCCCAACCATCTTCAAGTAAATGTAATAAAAAACCATTTGTTATTTTACCTTAACCACATAACATAAAAGTCACTTTACTCAATTAACAAAAAAACAATTAAATGGTAGATACTCAAATAAAAATGTAAAATTTTCGGTACTCACTAAACAAAAAAAATAAAATAAGGGTTAAATGTATTTATGATCTTCTAACTTTCGATGAAAATTGGAATTAGTCTATTTTCGATTTTTGACATAATTTAGTTCCTCAATTTTAAAAATATGAATTTGGTCATTTTAACCAAATTTTTTTAATTTTATTTTAAGTTTTAAACACATTTCATAATAACATTCGAGTTATTTACACTATTTGAAACATTTATGTTTCAATATTAGCTGAAACACGTTGGAAACGTCAAATAAAACAAAATATGGTTAAAATGACTAAATCCACACATTTCAAAAGATAAAGAACTAAATTAGTCTAAAATTTCAAAGTAAAACTAATTCTAATTTTCACTAAAATTTAAGGACCAAAACCAAAAATTAATAGAAATTAAATTAAAAATACCAAAAGGAGCTTATAATTTAATTAAGCCAAATTTTAATGTGTATAATTTTTATTTTATTTTTTTATGCTTATTAGGATTCTATATTTCATTTTGTTTGCTTTCCTTTCTTTCTCTATTTCAATCTTTAGTGATATATAAATAAAGGATATGAAAAAAATTACTATTTTAATCTTCAACAACATCAACTCTTATATCTACTCTGAAAAAGAAATGTCAAACGTGAGATTGGGTTTTGAGCTGAGACTATTTTAATCTCTATTACCATATGTTATATAATCTTGTTAACACAGAGTGCCTAATAAGATATAAAAAATTAAAAAAAAACAAAAAAAAAACAAAAGACTAGTACTTAACATCATATAAAAATAAATCCATATATTTCTTAAGCTAAAAGATGTATCCAATATTTTTTATGAAAAGAACAGATAAAAATATATTTGTATACGAGTATAACGACTTGTTAATATATTATTATGTCATATTATTATAGTAAAAACTAACAAAATTAATTATAATAATAGTTTAATAGTTCTTAGTTAAGATAGACCGAGAATATTTACCACTTAAATATAGAGCTGTCAAAATGGGTAACTCGGTCTGACCCGGCTTGACCCACCACGGGTTGATCACTTAGTGAGTCAACCCAACCCAGCTCACTGATTATTAGCGAGCCAAAAAAGTTTCAACCTGATCCGGCCCATCACGGGTTGATGGGTTAAATGGGTTGGTTCACTTGTCTCACTTAATTACAAAAAATACAATTTATTTTTTATTTTTTTAGTCAAAACTAGATTATAATTCTAATTAAAATTTAAATAAACTTTAATACAATCCAAATACAAACCAAAATCACAAAAATACAAATTATCTATGTGTTGCTAAAAAAAACAATCTAACATGACCTAAGTACAAAGTCCAACTTAACAAAAAATACTTGTGTGACCCTTTATTTGCGGGTTTGTAAGCCAATTCGGCTCACCACGGGTTCAATCCGGGTGAGCCAGATTCTAGGTGAGCCGGGTAAAAAATCAACCCGTATTAAAATTTGTAAAAAAAATTCAACCCAACCCAGCCCAAGTCCGTGATGAATCGGGTTAGCTCACGGATTCCAACCCATTTTGACAGCTTTATGAGTTGTCCATAATAGATTTGATACCACATTCAACATAAAATTTTATTATTTGTGGATCTTATAATGAATCACCATAGGATATTAAAATTTTAGTATTTGTGGATCTTATTTTTTTTATATCACTCAATTTTATTATTCTTATTCAATATAAAACTTTCTAACTTATACTTATATTCTTATTAGTTCTTCCACTACTGTAAGTTGGATTTTATCACGAACTTTTAGATAACAAGACAAATTATCCCACCCATTTATCTCAAAACATTTTCACTAATTCTAAGTGTTCTTGAGTTTTACTATGACGAGGACATATCATACACTACCTTTATTAATGTGATTTAATGTGTAAGCATTTCATGTGTGTACCGGACAATGCCATCGACATTTCCTATTTTTTGCAGGGACCCTTTCTTTAGAAAATAGAACATAACGCTAACTTCCAAGACATTCATAAGCAGGGACTTGGAAATTGAAAGAATAACTACAGGCATTAATATATAGAGATATTGTGTGTGTATTTTTCTTCTATCTTTTATTTTTCTTTAAACCAAGAGTTTATCATTCTGCATGTGTAGAAAAGTTCATGCAAACAATAAAATTTAAGTTATTTACACTACGTTTTTTCTTTTGTCTGAACAATTAATGGTCGTTAAGAGGTATGAATAATTTGTTTATCTTCTTACTTTCTGACGTTTGAATTTATTAAGAGGTATTGGAAATTATCATAACTTTGGGACTTGATATCGATTTCTAAATAATTTTTATAATAATTCCCCCAACTTTATATAATTATATAAAGTGAATAACTTGTTCATTGTGAAAATACAATACAATAGGAAAGTTTGCAACTTCATCTGCAAAATTTGCAAAGTCAACCCAAGTAGAAGGGAAAGGAAAGTACTCGACCCATAGAATTGATTAGTACTTAACAGTGATATTAAAATTTGATAAAACAATTAATCGGTGACTCATCTTAATCATATTGAACTGATTTAGTTTTAGTAGTTCGGATTAGTCGAATAAATGAAATAATAATTTGAAATAGTATATTTTCTTTTTGGAATTTGTTAAAAAACATAAATAGAATTGGTTAAATGTGAAGTGAAATATTTTAAACGGTGTATAGTCGGTTTAAATATACTTTTCAATTATAAATAGAGAGTGCTATAATGAATGGGATGATTAAGTTATAGTTATTATAGTCCAATCAATGGGATAGCAAGACAACACCGATACTCAAGCACTAGCAAGAGAGGTATAATAAAAGATCATGTTAAATGATATATTGTACTTATTTAATCATACTTACGTTAATGAGTTTGACGTAAACATCATATAGTTAGTGTGAATAAATGTTCTATTTTTTTTCCATATAATAATTGGTTGTCTTTAAAAAAACATTTAATTTTTCTATTTTTAATGTAATTTTAAATAGGTTATTTATTATATTTGTTTAGTGTTCTCTTTCCCTTTTCCATTTGTGTTTAAATATTTTATAATCTATAAGAATATATAAAGATGATTATCTCTGTTGTGTTCATATTTTAAAATACTAATTTTACCCTTTAAAATATAATTATTTATTAAATTTTTGAAAATTGACAGTTAATTTTATACTCTTTTTTATAAAATCGTCTATCTCTACTTCTTCTCTTTTTCTCTACTTATCAACAATGATTCTCTCATCTTTTTTTATATATTTCACTTTATTTTTAATAAATATAATTTTATTTTATATATTAATTTAATAACATTACATTGTCATCATCTACTAATATAATATCACGTATATTTAAGAAATACTTACACATATGCGTGACATACTAGTATATAATAAAAAAAATAGAAATAAGGATATAATTGAATATATGTATGTATATTATTATAAATTTAAAAAATAACTGATAAAAAAAAAGAAGAAAAATTAGTAAGGAACGATAACTAATAAAA
>Ga0214542_1008048_pt1 | contig 17816 bp, 8 predicted proteins | sample CNSS1metaG_FD_160096 | JGI IMG/M metagenome (GOLD analysis project Ga0214542, IMG submission 160096) | Root nodule microbial communities from cowpea collected in UCLA plant growth center, Los Angeles, California, USA - CNSS1 | ecosystem: Host-associated > Plants > Roots > Nodule | place: USA... | reverse complement strand
CTTAAGTTTATATCTCTCTTTTATTAGTATTAAATAGAAAAATAAATTGTGTCATATTTAAAGGATATCAATTGGATTCTATGAGAGCAATATTTTATGAGAAAATTGTGAAATGTGTTCATCATGAGATTTTTATTTTTATTAGTAACTTATGTACTTCCAAATGGAAAATGATAAGAAAAACGATGAATTTATTAAAGCATTACAAGATACCAAAGACATGGTTGCTACTTTATCAAGGAACCAAAGACTTGAATGAACCATTGAGTCATAAGGTTTAGTTGAATTTAGGAGAAACAAGCCTCGACAGTTTTCGAAGGTTATAATCCAAACAACTATTTTGAGTTATGAATTATTCTAACAACAAAAAGGTAAATTACGTTGTTAGGAGAGGTTGAATTTAGAAGATTACTAAAAGGAGGAAGAATAACCATTAATTGGAAAGTGTTTAAAACAAAATTTGTATACAAATATTTTCATAATGATATCAGAGAGAAAACAAATAGTTTATGCAATTGAAACAAGGGAATATGATAGTAGGATAATAAGCTTTTAAGTTTTAAGACTGAAAAATATTCTACCTTTTATTTATCACATAGAGAAGAGGATGAAGGGTATAAAGTTTGAGAATATACTTAGGTATGAATTGATAAAAGCTATGATGTACCAATACTTCAATTTGAATTGCATACTTGTGTCCGATACTTTAGGATATTTACCGATACTTATTAATGAAATATCTAATCTATAAAGCAGTAGTAGTTTTATGATTGACAAAAATTTATAATTTTTTATGTTGACAACTTTGATGTATGTTATTTTAATCTACATTCACACAATAATAGTCATATATTTATCATGTTTTTAAGAATTATTATACATTTTTTAATATGCATATATTATATATTGTGTCTTATTATTTTCAAAATAAATGTATCGACGTATCAGATATGTGTCGTATTTAATACATGTATCATATTCGTATATCATTGGATAAAAGTAATGGAAATATTGAAAATTTCGAATTTTCCTACACTTATTATTCATGAGTGTAAATTTCTGAAAGATTTTGAAAAAAACTTAAATACAGTAAACTAAATTATTTCATACCTCAGACAAAATTGGATTGACAACTTGGTATAAAAGAATAAAACTTAAGATACATTCAATATATGTTGATATGCTCTCTCAACTATTGAGTTTCATTGAGATCTATCCACATAAAGAAATTGGTGTAGAATGCATTGTTTTGACATTAACATTAGGTTCAAACTAATATAAAATCATTTGAAATAAAAATGTTTTATGATATCAGTAGTTTCATATTTGTGTGTGATAAAAGAAATATCCAAGCAAAAGAACTACACTCATCATTCAAGGTTAGAAAAAAAAAAGTTTATAAGTAGGTTTATCATAAGAATCTAGTGTCACGATGTAATAGATAATGATTGAGACACCTTATTGAGTAAAGTGGATGATAATCTTTTAAGTCATAGCAAGAGAACAAACTTAAGAATCAGAAGTAGAAAAAATATGTAGAATATAAATAATAATTTAATTACTTAAAAGTTTAAGGACTTTATCAAAGACATGTTCAAATCTAGAATGTCAAGTAGAAGCATGATTACAAGGATCAATATTTGAAAAGAAAAAAATAGTATTTGTACTAAAATTAAAGGAAAAAGAATTACAATCATTATGTGAGAAAAGATGAAGGAGACAACACTACAATCTTTCAATAAGACATTTAATATCTTAATATAGGGAAGCATCTTCAAGATAAAAAATAAAAATAAGAAGTTATTTTTAGGAAAGGTGATGAACACTATCAAACAAGCACAAACAAACAACAAATTCGAATTGAACAATGTCAGTGACTACTACAGGAATAACAGAATTATTGAATAATACAATACTTTTATTTCTGACATACATGTAAGATTGAAAATTACCAAAAATGAGTAACACGAATACTAACACTTGAATCCATGACTCATCTACCTCTAAATAAAGGATTGATATAAATAGCATAAAAAGGATTAACATCTAAAGTAGGCATAATCGTACAATTAGGAGCAATCAACATAATGGACTTTTCATCTATGACATAAGTGAACAAAAGAAATATTAGGATGAAAGTGAAAAAATCCACTTTTGATGCCGTATCAAGAAGTAGACTTTACATTTAATCCAATCTTACAAAATCAACTTATAAAGTGATGTTTGTACTCATTATACATTATAATTTTTGTCTTATCTTTGAACAATATAAAATCTCCAAAACACCTCCTCGTATTAACTCAATATCTTGAGCATATAATTATATATTTATCAATAAACCTAATAAACTGCACTAGAATACCCTAATGCAAAGAAAATATAATTTATTGAATTAAGATGAATTTTACGTATAAGAGAATATTATATATAATAAAAATTTTCTAACAAACTGAATAATAAAAGAAAAATAAATAATAATGTATAATATCTACAATACATAAAAATAAAATAATTAGTAATATATAATATATGTAATATCAAATTATATTTTATTATATTAAGTAATATAATAAAAGGATCATGCAAAGTTAAAATATTCCATTAGCGTTCTTCTATTTTGTTTTTATAATCTAAATAAAGTATGAAATCTAAGTTTACAAGTACTATTTAATTACTTAAATAAAAAAAGTTAATATATTAAGTTAAAAGATCTATATTAATCGATTGGTGATATTTATATTCTATATAAAATAGTTATATTTCTACCAATTTGTATTCATATACTATAGATATGTGAAAAATTAAACATAGTGTAACGTCCACATTATCAAGTGCATTTTATATTCATTCGAACAAACCAGTGTTCTTCTTCTACCATACCATGTGCTATCACTTCATATTTCACGCGTAAATATTAAAGCACCACTAAAAATAGTCAAACATTAATTGAATTTGTATTTAGTATTTAGTATTTTTTAAACGAAAAATTTAGTATTTTATATCCTCTTATTCGGCCATTAATTATTCGGCTACAACACAGGAACTTGTTGCATGCCATCAATGAATATGTCTCATTACATGTTTTTTCTTTTCCAAATAGCATTAAATATATCTTACGTCACTGGATAATTTATAATATATCACCTCTTTTATTCATATATATTGAAATATTTTCTTAATATTTACAATTAAAACTTTTTCAAGCGAAAGAGATACCAATAATTAAATAGATTTAACTCGATTAAACAATAATTCTGGCTAAAAAATGTTTGTATTATAGCCATAAAGTAATAGAAAATAATTTTGTGCGTATTAATAGTAGTACTATTGAATTAATGATTTGTAGTCTATTTAATTTTGTTTATCACGTCTAAAGTTAGAGCTATATTGTCTGTATCTTTTGAGAAATTGAAATATGTCTTTACTTCAAATTTTAATACATTTTCATTTTTAAATTCTAAAATAAATAAATATAATATATTTAATCAACAATATTAATTTTTTAGTCTACTAAACAATAGACTTACATTTATATCGAAAGGTATTGAAATGGTGTAAACAATTAAGAAATCATCTTAAAATGCATTTAACAAGTAAAAAAATAAAAAATAATATAGTTAGATTATAAGAACAATATTTATTAATATATAAAATTTGAAAACATTAAATTTTGAGATATAAATAAATTACAATTTCGATTCAATGATTGAAAATTAAAAACATATTTAACTCTTAAATATATATTATGGTATGTATTATAGAATATATATATATATATATATATATATATATATATATAAAGGACGTAATAGATAGGGTTGAATTTCATCTTGTTTGCATTCAAAGTTAGATATGGCATTTAAGATTGAAGTTAATTATTCCACGCACTTTACCATTCTGGTTGGTAGATAGATGCACCACCCAAAACAACCTATTATTCTTCTCAAATTTTCAAGTTCTTCAACGACCAATGTGTATCGAAGAAAATTAATAACAATATATTAATAGTCTAATTTTTTTATGTATATATTTTCATGCACAATAACTTTGATTTTGTTAAAACACAAAATTATAATGTTGCTAAAACACAAAATTAATTTATACAACAAACTAACAAACTTGAGTTAGTCTATAAAAAATTTTCAAACCAAATTCACATAAGAGTACGTTAAGTTTAATTAAATTAAGACAATGTTGTGCTAAATTGGGTCATCTAGTTCATAAAAAACAACTCAAACTATTGTGACATTGACGTAGATGTTTTCTTCCTTGTGTGGGAGAAGTAAACATGGTGAGAAATCTTCAAAAAGGTGTGAAATAAAAAAAAAATGTTTAATGTTTTGCATTATCTTGACACGTTCATGAAGACTTCAACTACTCCAACTAACAAAATTTCAATTCTATCTTACCATTCCCTCATAGTGACCCTATAATATTTAATATTTTATACATGTACGTTTATCTTCACATGGGTGGTTTATTTGGTACACACCACTGTATTTTTTTTATACTTAACCATTCTCTTGTGTTTTAATTTTTAAAGGAACCCTATGCAAGTTATGAAGTAAAAGAGTAATTTTTATATATTAGGAAAAAAAACACTTTATTCAAAAACAAGGTTCCAATTATATTAACACATGATCATCTTTTAAATTGCAGCAGCTTCTGGTTGAAGAAAATATGAGAAACCCAATATCTTAGAGTAAAAACAAAGAAAATATATATTCAGAGAAACAAAGTTTAATAGTTAAAATTATAGTACATATACTAACATGTTTTTAAGAATTTAATTTATATTTTTCTTAAATAATGTCTATAAAGATAAAAGTCGGATAATATATGTGTAAAAAAAAGTCAATTCATCAGGAATACCTGTTGTTTAAGAAAATCACCAAAAATAAATAAATAATTTTTCTAAAACAAATATTTGTATAATAGAAGAAAACAGTAAACGGATATGTAAATAGTTCTCCTCTTGCAATGCGTTTATCTCTTATGGTATGTTTGTTCATTTTAGAGTATTTGAGTTTCGTCACGATTTTATCTTTAAGAAATATAAGATAGAGAGAAATATGAATCGCTTAATCTGAATTTCTAAGCGATGTGAAACTTATTGAAGGTGTATGAAAATATTATGTTACTTTAAATTGTGAAATATGCAAATACTACTTTTTCATTTAATTTATTATTCTTATTTGCTTATTGTGACATGAAATTAGGATATGGTATTTGACAAAAGCAAGATGAAACAACGATTTTCAGTTGAAACCGACCAACTAATGATGGAACGTAATAAAGATTTGGCTGGTCATCCAACACGAACCACAATTTATACTATATTACTTTTGTGTCCCCATCACAACACAGGAGCTACTTCAACTACATTTCATAAATTAAAATACTTTCGTTTAAATCATTTAAAACATAACAATGAAATAGTTATTTATTTTTAAAAAATTTACCATAAACGTGAGGACTACACTGTAAACTTTGTAATGTATATGTAAAATAAACTTTTTGTTTTACTTATTAATTAAAGAAATACTTTGAAGAGGAAAAAAATATTAAGATGAAAAGTTTTAGTTTTAATTATGTCAATATAATTTAATGATAAGATTTTGTAAGCACTCGATATTAAATTTATAATCTATGAAAAAAATACATGTATTTAGTATATGAAACAGTTTTTTTCTTATAATTTTTTAGGTATCATATTCAATAAGTTGAATTATATTTTAAATTAGAAAAATGTAAATACATTTAATTCGTCTTTTTTAACAAGTGATTAATATAAGATATACTCAAGGATATATTCGTAATTCAACGCTGCAAAATCAACATTTAAAACTCAGCGTTACCCACTCTTCGTCATCGTTCTCTCTGCAACTGCAATATTCATTCACAGCTGTCACGCGTAACGAAAATGGCGACAGCAAGACGAAACTTCCCGTCGATAACAGAATGCAACGGGACCAAGTCGTCGCCGCCGGAGTCCGTTGCCGCTGACCTCGACGGCACGCTCCTCATCTCCCGCAGTTCATTCCCGTACTTCATGATGGTCGCCGTCGAGGCCGGCAGCCTCCTCCGCGGCTTCATCCTCCTCCTCGCCGTTCCGCTCATCATCTTCGCGTACCTCTTCATATCCGAATCCCTCGGCATCCAGATCCTCATCTACATCTCCTACTCCGGACTCAAGATCCGTGACATCGAACTCGTCTCACGTGCGGTCCTCCCTAGGTAACAAACTCAGTCACTCATTTGCTCGCATTCTCTGCTTCTCTTCACACGAAGTTCCATCGTGTTGTGTTCTTACGTGTGTGCATGCGTGTAGGTTTTATGCTGCGGACGTGAGAAAGGAGAGCTTCGAGATGTTCGACCGGTGCAAGAGGAAGGTCGTGGTGACGGCGAATCCAACGGTGATGGTGGAGCCGTTCGTGAAGGACTTTCTTGGTGGAGACAAGGTGCTGGGAACGGAGATCGAAGTGAATCCGAAGACGAAGAAGGCTACCGGATTCGTGAAGAAGCCTGGCGTCCTCGTCGGAAAGTGGAAGCGTCTTGCGGTTGCAAAAGAGTTTGGCGAGGAGTCGCCGGATATTGGACTCGGAGATCGTAAAACTGACTTCGATTTCATGTCCATTTGCAAGGTTTGTTTTCTACTTATTATTATTACTTTTGTTTTTTCTTTTACACATTAAAATTTGTTTGTTGGCGATTAATTAGTAGTAGTGTACATGTATATATGCAAATATATATACACAGATATGTGATAATGTTGTATTGAAAATTAATTAATTATATATTATTTTTTTGTTAAAAAATATCGAAAATAATTCTTATGTTTTTAATATAGTTATTTTTACATAAAATATTTAAAAACTAAGAGTGATAATATGTGAGACATCATATTAGGTTTCTTCTTAAATAAAATATGTCTATTTTTTTACAACAACTATACAAACTTATTATACTATTTTATTTGTATTTATTATTATTATTATTATCTTAATTAATATAATATTTTATTAATAAAACCATTGTAGAGTATATGTTTTGTGAACAAAAGTATATAAATATTCCTCAGATGGAAATGAAAATTTTCCGATATATAAACTGTACTGCCAGTCTCTTATGAGACAAGGCACAAAATATAAAGCAAGGAGATAAAGAAAAAGAAGGAGAAGACTTATTGTCAATTCAGTCAAGTAAAAACTAAAAATAGGAGAGAAGAAAAGAACTGCAAACATTTTTATGTTAAACGAGTAGAAAGAAGAAAGTGAAAGAAATTTTATGACGATAATAGTAAGTAGATGGAGATGGATTGATCCATCATTGAATAATGATGTAGTAGGGTCATTACTTAAAAAGCCTCCCTTTGATTTATTTATGGCGCACCCAAATTATGCTTTAATTACTTGCTTGTTAAGTAAAGGATAACGTAGTTGCAGAAGTTAACGACGTCACGTCGTGTGGTCATGTAATGTTTGTCACCATTAACCTATTAGTTTGGTTTCCTTCCTATAAAACATATAGATCAATTTATTTACATTACGCTACCTAAGAACACTAAGCAGATTCTTTCTTCTCTTGTGTATAATCTATATTTACTGGGTTAACCATGGAGTTGGTGAACCTTGTATAGGCAATGACATATTGGGTGGGATGAGTTAGCATTTGTGGGGGAATATGAAGCCATGCATTTACCTTTATTTTTACAGTTGAGTGTGAGTGTAAATACATGCCATTTTATTCCGGTTCCAGACCCAGTGGGACCCATCGCATTAAGTATTAACCATTCCCAAACAACCACCAATAATGCTTTTTGTGGTCCAGTGACTCAATTCACACTCTCAAAGCATGATGCTTTGCGCTACAGCCATGATCCAACCATACTGTTTCCCTCTTAACTACTACCTAAAACTTTCTTCTCCATTAATGCAGTAGTCATTCACCGCCCCACCCGCCACTGTTCCCTTAGACCATCTGTATTAAAAGAGGGGGTCTTACATTTAAATTTAAGATTTAGGTTTTATATAAAACAGGAACCATTTAATTGTAAATTAAATCAATTTTTTTAAGTTGTAAAAACCTAAAATATAAATTAAAATGATAAAAGTGCATTTTACAAAATAAAATATGATTTATTAAAAATGTACTGTAAAATTGTTACACTAAAAACACTCTTGTGGATTGAACAAATACGATTCTCACTTTCTATTACAGTGAAGTTACCATTTCTGTTGTACGTCTCGTTATCTCATTACTTTTTTCTGTTATTTTCCTTGTTTCTTTCTTAATGTAAAACAGAAGTATAGAAATAAATAATCTAGCGATGTAGTAGAAAAAGGACACTGAATTTATATTTGAGAAACCAGAAAGATGTGAATGATATTATAGGTGGTTTATAGTCTTCAATGGGTGATTAATTTCGTACCATATATATAGTAGGTAGTTATTGTACATTTAATCAAGTGTATATAGATAGTTGGTGAAATGTTGTTATGCAATTATTAAAGGATGTGAGATTGAAAAAGAAAATATATTAAATAATGCTAAATAAGGTTATCATGAATGCATTTATTATCAGCAGATGCAATTTCTCTCGTTTTTCTGAAAAAAAAAATACAACTGATCTAACCACAATCAACGAATGATGAATAACAGGAAGGTTACATGGTGCCTCCGAGCAAATCAGCAAAACCAGTCCCACAGGAGCGACTGAAGAGCAGGCTCATCTTCCACGACGGTCGTTTCGTGCAGAAGCCAGACCCACTCAACGCTCTCATCACCTTCCTATGGCTTCCCTTTGGTTTTATCCTCTCCATTATACGGGTCTACTTCAACCTTCCCCTCCCCGAACGCATCGTGCGCTACACCTACGAAATGCTCGGCATCAAGCTCGTCATCCGCGGCCACCGCCCTCCACCACCGTCTCCTGGCACCCCCGGCAACCTCTACGTCTGCAACCACCGCACCGCCCTTGACCCCATCGTCATCGCCATCGCCCTCGGCCGCAAGGTCTCCTGCGTCACCTACAGCGTCAGCAAGCTCTCCCGCTTCCTTTCGCCCATCCCCGCCGTCGCCCTCACTCGCGACCGCGCTGCCGACGCCGCCCGCATCACCGAGATCCTCCAGAAGGGTGACCTGGTGGTCTGCCCCGAAGGCACCACGTGTCGCGAGCCCTTTTTGCTTCGGTTCAGCGCCCTCTTCGCCGAACTGAGCGACAGAATCGTTCCCGTGGCTGTGGACTGCAAGCAGAGCATGTTCTTTGGAACGACTGTTCGTGGTATAAAATTCTGGGACCCTTACTTCTTCTTCATGAACCCTAGGCCAGTTTACGAGGTTACCTTCCTGGACCCATTGCCGGAAGAGATGTCGGTGAAGGCAGGGGGGAAGAGCTCAATTGAGGTGGCGAATCATGTGCAGAAGGTGTTGGGGGATGTGTTAGGGTTCGAGTGCACGGGGTTGACTAGGAAGGATAAGTATATGCTGTTGGGTGGGAATGATGGGAAGGTGGAGTCTCTGTATGGTTCCAAGAAGTGAAAGATGAATGGCATAAGATTTTAGGAGTTAATGTGGTTTGATTCATATAGAAAAAGGTTAGCTAGCAAGCAAATAGCCATTGCTACTTTATTATTTTTCCTCATCTTTTCACATGGGATTTTGCCATGGATTTCAGTGTTTTCAGTCTTTTTCAATCTTTCTCCATGTCATTTTTCTTTTCTTTTTTCTGTATTAATGATTTCTTTGAACCATGTTTTGAACCATGGATAAGAGCATAACGGATATACTACTTATAACTATATCAAATGGAAAACGATGTTAAGACAAATAGAAATGAAAGGGAAAATTATTCTTTTAAGAAAATAAATACATTCCACGTTATTAACGGCCAAAATATGCTTTTCACTCTATTTTTTAGCAATTTATTATTTTTATCTTTTTTATATTATAATTTTTGTAAGTAATGCCTCAAATGCAATTTTTATCTTAAACTACTAAATTAAAAAAAAAACATATCTGTCAATTGTTTACAACTTTTAGGAACTTTCTTGATTGTTATGGTGCGACTCGCTATATTGAAAACTTCATGGTCACTTAGGAGTGAACTTGTTGAGTATTTTTTTTAGTAAAGATTGTAGTTGGAAGTATATGTTTTTACTATAATATATTTAATTCTCAGGATATGTTTTGATTCGGGTGAAAATTCGAGAAAGAGTGAATGGAGAATGTGAAGAAGAAAGAAAAAAGATTGTGGTGTTCTTTTTATTATGAGAAAAATGATATGATTTAAGTAGATTTAAGACGAAAATTTGTAAAAACTTGTGTATAAATATGATATGTATGATAAATTAAAAAAATATATTTTAATGAATAAAATTAGATGATTACCATTTTACTTTTATGAATAAATGTGATAAATTTAAATATCATAATAATTATTATTATTATAGAACAATTTTCTAATTTCTTATTGTGTAAACATGAATTTGAAAATTTATTGAATATTGAGCACTCCATTTGTTCTCCCATTCCTGGTGGATTTAGTTTTATTAGAGTATAGTGTCAACACCCAATTTTATCCGGATAAATGCATTTGTTTTCTTAAAAATATAAAAATATAAAAAAATAATAATATATATATATAAAATAAAATAAAAAATATGTTTTTTATTGAGGGTAGGTTTTTAATTTTAATTATATTATAAAAAAGAGAGAAGGGAGAATCTAATTTGTTATCACACATTTGCATGGGCCTAAATGTTTTATACATATTTTCACCCATGTTTGATAAGGATCTTCATGTACCGGAGAATATATGATAATCAATACCCTGGATATTATGCAGTGATCTAATTTCTATAATATGTTTTATCGGGACGAATTCCTTCCTCATATATTTTATTATAATTAAATACTAGGATTTTAGTGGTATCACAAAGTGTCTATATAAGCACAAAACCTGTCCAATGCAAGACATAGAAAAAAAAATCAAAAAACCTCTTTTCTTTTTTATTACCATATCACACACACAAAAGGGGTCACTTTACTATCCTTTCCGTCGGTTTTTGCTCTATTTATGACGACCCTGAAAGATAAATTATCTTTGTTCCTAATGTTATTCATGTACTGCTCAGACTTTTTTATAACATCAAATGTATGATTGATTAACTTGTTGTAAGGCTAAATATGTTTGGGGTTCGAAGGTTAGGTGATTTTTGGGTTTGGGTTCGTCATTGATATGCTTAACCCTTCTGTTTCCTTTTATTTGGGATGCCATTATTTTGGTAATTAGAAAGGTTTTTCGTAGGATTTAATTCTCTTTTTAAAAAAATAATAAATAAAATAAAAATAAAAATTTATGTTATTTCTTTTATATAAGTATTGAATATCATGTCAAGTCTCAAACTTGCTTGATAATCAAAACACTCCTTCATAGATTTTTAATTCTTTTTTTTAAATAATAATAATAATAATAATAATGTTAATGTTCCGGTCTCGAATCTTAGGGAGACGAAAACCAAGAATAAATTACCCCTCTGGCTCTTACAATGATAGATATGTGTTTTTCCTTGTCTGGAGTTCAGTAGTTCTTATTCCAAAAAAGGTCCCTTATCTCTTCCTCTCTTCTCTTTATATAGGCTCCTACCTACCTGATTCGTAGGAAGACGTGTTAGTGTGACAAAATATCAGTAACTAATTCTCATTTTTTCGCTGGATATTAAATCCCTTCCTTTTAGGAACGAACTAACCACCTTGACTCAAATCTTGCTCGGCCCAAATCCTGTTCGGCCCACATCGTACTTGGTCCAAATCCTGCTTGGTCCAAATGCTTGTCACCTCGGCCACCTCAGTCCAAATGCTCGTCACCTCGGCTCGTGACTGAAACTCGTTGTTTTATGATATTCGAGTCGAAATCGAAATGATCATGTCAAGGTCGGCCATTCTCCAGACGATACAAATAATAATAATAATAAATAAAAACTATAAAATTATTTTTTGAATATCATGTTTGCTTGATAACTAAATCTTTTATCATGTGGAATATCAAATTCTCTTGATATTAATTAATTATATATATATATATATATATATATATATATATATATATATATATCTAAAATTTAGAAAATAATAATAATATCAAATAACTTTTTTGTTATAAAGAACTATGTTACCTGATTTTCCAAATGAAAATACGTAGGAGTGAGGTACAATCCTCGTCTGGCCAAAAAAATAAAAAAATAATTTTGTTTTTAATAATTATTATGTTGCATGTGTTTTTATTTTGTTTGATTTTTGGGGAATAACAAATATTTTAAACATAAAATTTTATCTGTGTATACTTAATTAAAGAGGGAACCGTCTTAAGACGTGCGTTGTGGGGTGTTAATATCTTCCCCACACGTAACCGACTCCCAGACCCAAATTTAGTTTCGAAGACTATTCTATTTAAAGGTTTTTCTATAGTTTTCCATAATAAACTATGGTGGCAACTCCTCTATTTTTTTTAAAATTATTTTCGCCGTCTCGCTGCGATCTCGGTTGCGACATAGTAATTGAATTCTTTAGCTTGATTATCAAATACTTTAATTAAACACAATATCTTCTCATAGAAACACAATATGTTGTTCTCTTTCGGTTTCTTTGTCGCAGTTACCTATCACTACTGCATCCCACAACAATCCCCACCAGTACATCATTATCACTATACTTAGAAGCACTACCCTAAGGACTAATAGATGTTTACACCATCACATGTCCACCACAACTAGCACTACACACCACCCTCGGTTTCCTAGTATGTGATAATTAAAAAAAGAAAAAAGAAAATGGACAAGTACTTAAAATGATATTGATGAATATGATTTTCCTTCTTATATCCTCATATATGTGAGGATCATCTATCCACTCTCTCCCACAAATCCACTATTGCATATCACTTAAATTTGCTCAAGCAAACAAGTGACGCACTCATCTGTAATAGAAAAAAAAATATAAAAGGGGCAAATAAGGAAAAGCAAATAGAAGAATCATGAAATGTGATGACTAATGAACATGTGGCAATAGATGAGCATAACCAACAAAAGAGAGTAAGTGAGAGAATTAAAACAATCAATCCACGTTTCAAGGATTACGTGTGGGCACGGTCCAACATATAGTCTTTCTGTTATGGAGAAAGGATGCGGAAAATCTGATTGGAAATCTTTTTTCTGTTGGTAAGCCATGGGTCTATTCTAGATCTTTTATTTTTTTCCTCTGTTTTCATGTGTATGCTACTCTGGTAGCCATCTTTACCATTGTAAGAAATTCATACTTAACATAATAGTGATGAACATATATATATATATATATATATATATATATATATATATATATATATATATATATATATATATATGTATGTATATTTATGCATAAGTTTAGGGCATTTTTATTCATTTGTGCATTATTGGACTAATTTCATGATGCATTTCGTATCATACATTTGGATTGATGCATTGTTTGTGTAAACAGGTCTGAAGGGAGTTAGACACAATATAACATGTTCCACAAGTGCTTGATGGAGTCTTCCATGACTTGTGGATTTGGCTTTAAAGATGTGAGTTTCAAAATAGCTTGTTCCACATATGCCTGGTGGATTTTTCCACGACCTGTGGATTTTTTAACGACCTGTGGTTTTTGCAGCAAATTGGAGGATGCAAAATAGTGTGTTCCACATGTGCCTGATGGGTCTTTCCACGACCTATGGAATTTGCTTCAGAAGATCATGCCCAAAACAGCGTGTTCCACATGTGACTTGTGGATTTTTTCACAACATTTGGATTTTCCAGCGAAAAATCTAAAGATTACGTGGACTGACAAAGATTTGAAAGGAAAAGAAAATGTAAAGAGGAGAGATAGGGGGAAACAGTTAGAGGAGAAAGAAAGTCACCTCAGTAAAGGAGAGAACGTGGAAAACATAAAGAGAGACGGCGTTCACAGAAAAAAACTTCTTCTTCCTCTTTATTTTGTCAGTTGTTTTGGCCTACCGTATTTAGTTTTTCTTTTAATTAAGCAAAACTAATTTCCTTTTTGTTGGAGGATTGATATAAGACTTTCGATTGAAGAAAATTAACAAAACATACAATGTAAAGAGTAAAACCTATAATCCAAATTAACAAAACATCAAATGTAAACACCATGTGACTGCAGTGTTGGTAGAGTTTTCCTCATTTTTCAAGGAGGTATGTTGTAAAAGATTGAATATCTTAGAGCTTAACAAGTTACAACATCGAATTGTGCTTACTCTTTGCCATTTGGAAATTCTTTTACCTCCATCATTCTTCACTGTGATGGTCCATTTAACTTGTCATCTTGTAGAAGAAGTGAAATTAGGAGGACTAGTCTATTACCGTTGGATGTATCCAATTGAAAGGTAAATACATGTAGTTATGTTTAACATATTTATTTTGATTAAAATATTGGTTAAATTATTGTTTTTTTTTTGTAGAATGTTAGGACATTTGAAGTCCTTTGTACGAAATAGAGCACAACTTGAAGCATCTATAAGTGAAAGTTATTTAGTTGAAGAGACTCTCACTTTTTACTCATTGTATGAAGAAGTTGAATCAAGGTTGAATAGAAGTCGGCGTGTTAATGATCGTCCTAATGAAAGTGAACATCTTCAAATCATTTATTCTCAAATAGGCAGATTAGTGGGAAGTTCACCGACTTTCACTCTTACACTATTAGAGAAAATACAAGCACATTGATATTTGTTACTAAATTGTTCAAAAGTTCAACCTTATGTTGAGTAAGTATTTAGATATCTAGTATGTGGTGATTAGTTTCCATGAATTCAATTTTACATGATATTCTCTTATGGCAGTGAATTCAAAATATTCACTAAGAGAAAGACAAGAAATATTGAAGTTAGAAAAACGCAAAAAATTCCTCATACTGGTGGTGCAAAACTTTTGTCTACAAAACAACATGAGATGGAAATTATCTGTTCATTGTTGAGTTTAATTAAAATTCATGGAGTGTTTTATTGTTCTTATATGCTCATATTTATTAGGAAGTAAACCTTGGACGTGTTGTGGGTAGAGGAGAGTTGTACATTGAGACTCATAAGAAAAGAAATGGATCTTATGTGAATCACAAGCTGGTTTATATAAAATAATTTGTGTTGGATTATAATGTCAGTTATCTTTTATTATAGTTTGTGAATGAAATGCAGAAGAAATTAATATTCATGTGTACTTTTATATTTACAAGAGAAAATGACATAAGAAATGAGTCAAAGTGTTAATTCTAATGAAATCTCAGCTGATGATTGTGTTAGTAAAGTGTTGGGAAAGGATCATTCTGGATGTGTACGTTGCTTAGGACTAGGAGGTCTTCATAGTGTTGCATTTCAATCCACGACTAGATTTAGTAATGCAGGGCACAATTTCTCAAATTTTGGTTCAACTGAAAGTTCTCAATTGAAAAAGGAAGTTATTAGTCGGAGGGAAAAGTTAGCAACTTCTGAAGAAAATTTAAAGACATTAAAAAGTGTCATGCTTGCATACATCCAAATGAAGGAAGGTCATATTCCTCATGAGTTGGGAGTCATGTTTGATAATGAGACTAATGTAATTGTAAGTGCTTTATAGTTTGTGTGTATAATTTAATATCCTGTGTATTCTTTTTAAATATGCTAGCATGATATGATTTTAAATTTTAATTTCACAAGATGAAGAGAGTGGCCAAGAAGTGCCAACATCGCGCGGAGGATCATCACTTGATAGTAATTTTCATGGAGTTTGAACTATATGTTATGATATTCCAAGACTTAGTTAGATTAATTTGACATATCTCTTACATATGTTAGGATTTTTTCAATCCTTCACTCTGCACTTTATAATTTGTGATTTGCTTTGCAACATACTATTTCCTTGCTTACTGGCTATAGGTATATGGGATTTTGTAGTGTTGTTTGATGTAGTTAATGGTAGAGTTAATGAAAAATCTTGATCACTTTTTTATGGAGAAAAGAGAACATAATTTTGATTAGGCAGGTAGATATTTGTAAAGAGCATGTTGTCCAAGCTTCTTTCATTGACCCTATCCATGTGGAAATTCTTTCATATATATTTAATAATTTAATAAATAAGTAAATAGAGAATAGTATTTTCTGTAATAAATGAGTAAATAATTTTTTTAAATAAAATAGATAAATGAAATATTGGTTAATATATGAATGAAAAACAATTACTAAATACTTTTAGAACATTAAAAATTTTAAAAATATTTTTTAAAAAAAATTATGGTTTTTAAGTGTCAAAATATGATATATTTTGTAGCGGTTTTTTAACCTTCAAAATATAATATATTTTGTGACAGTTTTAACCGTCCAAATATGATATATTTTGTAGCGAGGTTTGACCGTCAAAATATGATATATTTTGTGGCGGTTTTTAACTCTCAAAATATCATAAAATATCATAAATTAAAAGTAAATTTTGTAGCGGTCTTTAACTGCTAGAAATTTCTTTCTTCTTTTTTGACAACAATACCGACGGTTATTTTTTTTTTGTCAAAAACTGTTTTTGACATGCGTAATTCTGACGAATTTTTAAACTGTAAAAAATTTCATTTGTAGCGGTTTTTAACCGCTAAAACTTGTAATTTTAACCGTCACAAATGTTTACTTTTTTTGTAGTGGAAATACCATGATGAGGTTTTTTTTTCTCAATATCCTACTTTTTTTTCACAATTATAAACTAGTGAGAACATAGGCGCGATAGAAGCCTGTGTGTTCGCATTTTTTAATTTTCATAGAAATTTGAATTAAGATAAATAAGAAATATATAACTAATTTTTAAAACAGTTGTTAATAATGACCTCCAGTAAAATACAATATACCAGAGGTTTTAAAACCCCCAGTTAAGTACCAAAGGTTTTTTAAAGAACCCCGTAAAATTTAAATTTTAATTAATTTTTTCATTTTCATTTTCTTTTGTAAGTTTTAATGTTTTAGAAACACTGTCTCAGGAGGTGTCTGTCACGTGGTCGTGTTCTTCAGCGGTGGTCGTGTTCTTCAGCAGAGGAGATCATTTAAAGGTCTTAGAAACCGTCCTCCACCACTGCTGCACATCTTTCTCCACTGTTCTTCCTCACTGTCTCATGGAAACTTCTATGTAATGAAGCTTGAGGTAACAATGATTGTTCTCCCTTGCTTCCAATTTCGTTTTCATACTTCATCTCCCTATTTCGTCTTTCGATTTTTCTCTTTTGATCTCCCGATTTCATCTTCAAACACGTATTTTAGGACTAAAGATTTTGGAAAGATTGTCTTAGGTCTTAATAAACGACACATGTTCATAATCACATTACCTTTGTTATGATTTTATCAATCCTATTCTCCTTTGTAATGTATGTTATTCTTTTCTTGAAATAATGTATCAATTAATTGACTTGAACATACCTCATTCTCAATGGAAAAATCTTGGATAGAGATGCCTAGAAATACACCTGTACATATAGAAGGATTGAACACATTTTTAGACTTTTCATTTGCCAATAGCAGTGTGAGGGGGGAGATAGTATGTCTGTGTCCGAAATGCAACTTTAACAAGTGGCAATGTCGTGAAATAGTGTATGAACATTTGATTCTCAAAATACAATGTGGCTTCTACATAGGGAGAGAAGAGGAACAAATGTGCCAGATGAAATACATGTAATGCCGCAAGAAAACAATGAAGTAATTCCCGCTAATAATCCAATGTGTGACATGATTAATGATGCATTTGGGTATCATCAATACAATGATGACATGGTGGATGATAAGG
>Ga0214542_1008047_pt1 | contig 17820 bp, 6 predicted proteins | sample CNSS1metaG_FD_160096 | JGI IMG/M metagenome (GOLD analysis project Ga0214542, IMG submission 160096) | Root nodule microbial communities from cowpea collected in UCLA plant growth center, Los Angeles, California, USA - CNSS1 | ecosystem: Host-associated > Plants > Roots > Nodule | place: USA... | reverse complement strand
GTTTTTTTTTTGATTTTTTTTTTTTTTTTGCAGCTGGAATAGTTATAGAGGAGAATAATTGGCCGCCTATTTTCCCCGTCATTCATCACGACATTGCAAAAGAAATACCAATACATCTTCAATCAATCCAGTATGTTGCATTTACAACATGGTTGGGTATGTTGAAGTCTATACTACTTTTTTGTTGAAGGTTATGTTTTAGTCATAGCTTCTTGTTTCCTGATAATTAGTTAACACAATCTGAATTTCAAAGTCATATAATGGTTTCGAATGTATACTCTTTCTAAATTTCAAAGTCATCTAATTAGAATCAGGGCCCATTGGAGACAAAATCTGAATTAAATAACTATTTAATTATTTTAAAGACAATCTTTATAAATAGATTGAAATTATGTAAAGTTTATTTATATCTTTAATTGTATGGAGTAATTGGTGAACATTTAGTCTATACACATATATAGGCCTTCTCACGTACGAAAATGTGAAAATCAAATTCATGACAAGCCATGGTTTTGAAATAATCACTATAAAATTCCACGCGTAGTCTATTAGCTCTGAAATATAACCTCCCTGTTTATGCAGAAGTTTCTGGTATAACATCCTTCAATCAACACATATACCTTTATTTTGAACTTTTTAACTATCTGCAGGTTTGATTGTATGTCTTCTATGGAATATTGTAGCAGTTACTGTAGCTTGGATCAAAGGAGAAGGTTTGTTTTGCAGCTAGATATTGGACCATTAAACATAGTAGGAAATAATGTTGTTTACACGAACTTCGTCTTGTCTTGACTTGTAGGTGTTTCACTCTGGTTTCTAGCTATCATATACTTTATTTCCGGTGTGCCAGCATCGTATGTTATGTGGTATCGACCTCTTTATCGTGCTACAAGGTAGTTTTCTATTTTCAATTCTTCTAGCATTGCATGGTGTTCAAGATGAATTTAGCCTTTTCCTAAACTAAAAAAAGAATTTTTAATGTGGTTCAAATGAGCTTTATTGCCATTGTGAAGCATCAGACTTTTTCTGTAGCAGCAGCATATACATACATTTGGGGAATTTATGGGCAGACTGTAAATCCAATAAATCACAACTCTGTCATTGTGAAACTAATATGCTTGGGCATGCAAAGTTTACATTATGAAAATGAATACCTTAATCCATTAGCATTGGAGGAACTCAACGAAGGAGATTTAGAATTGCTGTTGATGGGTTTCAAAATTTGGGATTATGGTTCATAAATTTGTTTAATGTGTGAAATAGAGCACGTTAAAGTGAAAGCTAAAATAAAATAATACTTATTATCATTAATACATTATTATTATAATAATAATATGTATCATCACTGTAAAAATAATAGTATTTTTACTATGCAAATAAATAAAAATGTATTTATAGTATATAAAGTATAGAACTAAAAATACTGAATCTTCCTAGTATGTATATCACAGCCATTTAGTATAAGAAGTTCATGACTCTTTGTTTGTCCCCTCTCTCATTATTAACACTAAAAATTAGAATGTTGTGTTTAATAATTTTGGGCCATCTTCTGTTTCAGGACGGACAGTGCTTTAAAGTTTAGCTGGTTTTTCTTGACTTATTCGGTAAGATTTTACATAATTCCTCCTTGTTCTCATTCTGTTGCTCTGGTTTCTTGAAGTGTTCTTATCAATTTTCCCATTCCTTCTAAACAGGTGCATGTTCTCTTTTGCGTTTTTGCTGCAATTGCTCCTCCAATTATCTTCAAAGGGAAATCTCTCACGTCAGTTCCTTTCTTAAACTACATTCTTTTAATTTAGGACACATTCTTTTAATCTAGGACAAGGGTATTTGACTCAATAAATTTTTTACTCCCATTTAATATTATCCATCATTATTTAAAGAATATTTTTATTAAAGGTTATAAAAGAATGGTGAGAGTGTCAAATGGATGTAACAATTTTGGTATTAAAGTACCATTTTCTTTTAAATTTATTTATTTTTTGTTAATAACATTTTATCCTTATAAAGATTATTAAAGGGTAACGAGAGACAATGTTAAGTTGATGTAAAAAAAACTCTTGCGTGAAAGTACTATTTTCCTTTATTTTAATCTGCTACCGTTCTTCTTTAATCTTTCTCTTGCTAAAGTTGATATGTTAGAGGTTAGGAGAACATTAATAGGTTGCTCCCGTTATAACACAAATAACCTTGTCTTTACCCCTGCCTATCCGATTTATCATCAAGCTAATTGATTTGTCCCTAAACTATTATATGGAGGGGACAGTTGTCTCCTGCACTTGACTTGATTATGTGATCATATTTTTCTTTAACATCTTGTTGAGTTTGATTGAAAGCATATTTAAGATACCACCTTTATCAGTTATGTTATTGCTATATACTCCTTTTGCATCACGGTTGCATTTTTACTTGAATTAACGGTTGTGTTATATGATGTTATGTTGTGGCCAGAGGTATTCTACCTGCATTTGAGGTAATGAGCGAGAATACGGTGCTTGGGGTATGTACCAACTGTGTTATTACTTTTTTGCTTACATTCTATTATTCATTAACAAGGGAGGGGCAATTTATATTCCATGATTAAATGACGCTAAAAGTGCTCAATTACAGATATTTTACTTCATTGGGTTTGGATTTTTCGCCGTTGAATCACTGCTGAGCATTTGGGTTATTCAGGTTTTCGTAATCCTAGCTTTACTTTGTTGCATTCTCATGACTTTCTGCTTTCGTTATTTTTATATTTAATTTATATCTTTGCAGCAAGTATACATGTACTTCAGGGGCAGTGGCAAGGCTGCAGAAATGAGGCGAGAGGCTGCAAAAGGGGCCATGAGAGCAGCTCTATGACAAAGCGATGAAATGTGGAAAATTGCACTTGGAAAGGTCTATCTTAGCGATGGACATCCAAAATATTGATTTGGTGCTTCCCGTTTCTTGTACTTTTCGAGGCTTATGTAATAGTAGGAATGCTTACTCTGCAGATTCTGGCCTAGGAACTCAGTCAAATTAGATGGTTAACACAAACTCTACTTGTGCATACATAAGGCTACATTATTTGAGATTTGAGATAAGCCATTCATGTGTGTATGCCATGTTTCGTAGAATTTTATTTTATATTAACAAACATAGTTTTATGAAAAAAAAAAATATATGTTTCTCGTAAAACAGTAACGTTTATGATTATGCTTATTTTAGAAACTTGAGGTTTATTCACGGATGTGAATTATGAAATTCGTGATGCTGTAAAGCATTTATTGCACTACGATACACAATAAACCAAAAGTTCGTGGTTTGAAAGATAACAAAATATTTTCTAACACAAATTAGTATGGTGGCTGATTGTGTCGGTAAGTGGTATCCATGCAACAGTTAATGGATTTTTTTGTCGTCTGAAATTTTCGTTAGCCATTGCTTAAAAATTCAGACTTAATTTTATTCCGACTACGACATAATGGTAACTTGTTTAGAATAGATTAGTTTTATTTGTTTCTTAACGATAGCTGAAAGCTTGTATTCGAGCATAGTATTCAGGTCAAAGATGATTATTGCAATAGAGAGTTGAAAAATACTTTTCATAAAGATTATTATATGTAAATTACATAGATGATTGTACCATTAACAATAATAATTAAATTTTATGGTTGTTGAACTCATAAGCTTAGAGATTCAAGTGTAATGAGTTAAATTATGATTTAATCAACGATTAAATTATATTATTTTAATTTTTAATACAATATTTATAATTTCATAATATTAAATGGTATAATTTATTATATGTATTATGTCATGCGATACATTCCCTCCTCCACCACTCTTTTTATTCTCTCTAATTTGTTTTCTCTTTTCTTTTTAGTTTTCTTCCTTCATTTTATTCTTTTATAATATAATGACATCTTGAGGAGTTAAAAATCAATTAATCAATCACATTTTTATTAGAGTGTGTTTTTATTTATTCTATAAATTTTTTTCTTCCCTTATTTTTCTAATAAGATTTTGTTATTAATATTGATAGTGTCAGCTGAGAAAAGTGATTCTTTCAACTTATTTTTTCATATATTAGAATTTTGTCATATTTGAATAATTTGATCTAGGTCTCTAGATTTTGGAATAATTAATTACTCAATGAAATAAATATTTAAGATAAAAGGAAATTATTTATATTTTTTATAGAACCAGATGACTTATAGGTGAATGTGACTTGGTCACTAGATTTTTTTATACAGGTTGTTGAATTTGTCTGATAAATTATTGTTTAACATGTTTTGAATTAGATATTTTTATTGACATGTTGATCTGATGATTAAATCATGCATGTGAATTATAGAATTTTCATGAATTGAGTTTTGAATATGATATAGATAAGTAGAATAAATTTTTATATATTTCCTTATGATAATTTATGAAATTGAAATGACCTTAAATATGTATATTTTGAATTAAGGATCATGATTGATTTGAAATTAGTAAAGAAGGATGTTTAAGTAAATCATTGTTCAGAATAATCATTTGAATCGTGTAGAAATTGTATTATTAAAATATTTTTGGAATTGTTCTTGAAATCTTGATTGATTTTGTTGTTGAGTTAATTTTTTCGATATTTTTGTTGAAGTCAAAATATAATGGAGATTGAAACCTTATTCTCTGTTCTATTTTGGCTCAAATAAAAGATTTTTCACTCAAGCCAAAATAGAGTTGAAAATAACCTTGTTTTTAGTCTTATATTAATTCAATGGGAGAATTTTTCACTCAATACAACTAAACCAAAATTTTGTCCATTTTTCCCTTAAGCTAAAAAAGTCTTCCAGAATAAATATTGATGGTTTTTATCTTACCAGATCAAACAATTCAACAAAAGACCATTTTCAATTTCGTGACAAAATTTAGGAACTAAAACGTTAACTCAACAATATTTATTCTTTATGAAATTGAGTCAATTATGTAAACCAGTTCAATATTTAATGTTTGGTCTAGTAAGTGAGTATAATCCTTCTAATAAAATAGATACACATATATTCACTCTTTCATTGCTTTTAATTTGGAATGGTTTTATTTATTTTTACATGTTTGAAGGATAAATATATAAAAAATAATAATAATATCTCCTCTACCCTTAAAATGGCTCTCTACTTTATTAAACTCCATTCAATTATCCCATACCTTCTTAAGGTTTACTACAACTATTTAATAACTTTTCATAATAAAAAATATGGTAAAAGTTACATTATTTAGTAACCCTAAAATAGTAAATAATATTTAGTTAAACAAACCTTCGTTTGTTTTAAAATCTTTATCTCTAAAGTTTTCTTTTGTTTTCATAAAAAAATTGAAACACACGCGCCAGGTAGGGGTCGAACCTACGACTTTCTGCTTAGGAAACAGACGCTCTATCCACTGAGCTACAGGCGCTTTTGATTCCTACAATACACCTGTAATTTTATGAATACTATACTTGTAGCTGTGTTTGGAACATAATGTTTACACTCGTTTTCATCTCAATTTACTCTTGCTTTTTTACCTTTCCTGTACTTCTAAATTCTTAAAGTCACACTTGTGATAAAAATGGGTTTAATTTAGTTCATTAAATTATGTGAAATAGTTATTGATAATACATGGATTAGACATTCATTATGTGTGCGAAACTTTAATGTAAACTAATAGATCAATTGGAATTAAAGACAATAGATTAATAAAATTACTAATTAATAAATACTAAAATTAAATTGAAATTTTATTATTAAGTTATCCCAACATAGTTTTAAACCTTTCAACAAAAAAGAAATCTCATTCCTAACTACCAAACTATCAATGTATAAATTCTTAAACTTCCTTAACTCTTTTGTAAAAAACTTAATTAAGTGTAGTAATAAGCTATTCTTAAAGTTTACTAATCAATACTGTGTTTTAGGAATTAAATTAATAAGATTAATATTTAATATAAATATATTTAACTATGTATGATGCATTAGTTATATTATTATTACTAGTATGAACATAATTTGTGGAAGGTTGAGTACTATAATATTTATCATCAATACAGAGTGCTTATTTGATCTCTTGCAAAAACAAAAATTGAGGGTACTTAAGTAGAATTGTCATTACTGTTTATGATAATTTTTTTTTACAATATTAACAATTATTTTTATTGTTATTAATATTTTAAATTACAATAATCACTTCTGAAGTTTCATAATATTGTACAAACATTTCCTAATTTTTTGTCATTTAAAGTTCAACAGTGTAATATTTTTTCAAACAATAAAAAATTAGTATAATATAAGTGACACTAAAATATTCTTTTAACAAGTAAAGTAGGTAAACGTGGAGATAGAAAATACAGAAAATATTTACATAATTCACCAAATCTCGGGCATGGTTAATATAATTTGCTAAATTTAATTCTAATAATGAAAATTTTAAATTGTGATCTAACTCTAAATTTATAACAATATATAAAGAGGATTTCCTCTTTTATGTTCATATTTCATAATGTCAATTCTATCATTTACAATATAATTATATATTAAATTTTTTAAAATTAACGGGTATTTTTACCTATTTTCTATAAAACTATTTATTTTTTTTCTTTTTTGTATTCATCAACAATTAATTTCTTTATTCATTTCACTTTATTTCTAATTTTTAATAAATATAAATTTATTTTATATATTAACTTAATAACATTACATTATTATCACCTGCTAACGTACTATCATTCATTCATATATAACAAAATGCGTATACACAAACATGATATACTAGTTAATATAAAAGAAACGTCATAAGATGAATAACACGTTCATCACACTTATATCTAAAACATTAATTTAGTGTCGTGTTTAAGCATTTCATGCTAAAATATAATTAATTTGATCTTATTTTATTACATTGATTAACAACACGTACTTCTTTTTTCTGAGGTTTTCTTTTCTTTTTTTTTTTTTTCATTTTGCCCTTATTCAAATGCATTGTTACCTCCATCTCTCCATCCTCCCACATCACTACTAACCCCATCACCATCAACTTTAATATTGTCCAACCTCCACTAAGAGTGACAAAAAATAAGTTGGATTCCATCGACCAACTAGTCAACCTATTCAAAATAAAATGGACTGGGTTGAAAATTTTAACATGTTAGTCTATATTAGTCCACTTCATTTGACAAAATACAATTTGATGTGTCAAAATACAAATTAATCCAATCCCACTCGTTGAGCTTTTTTTAAATTAAAAATTAAAATAAAAATAATTTAAAAGATTTTTTTTATATTATATTTTTTAAAAGTATAAATATATAATAATATTATAATTTAAAGGATTAAATATTTTTTTTAGTCCCTTAATTTTTAGCCAAAATAGAAATTAATCCCTCTTCTTCGAAACTTTAGACCAATTTAGTTCCTCATCTTTAAAAACTCGGTAATTTAGTCTTTTTAACAAGATTTTAATAAGTTTATTTGACGTTTTATACACGTTTCTCAGCCAACATTGAACAACTCAAATACTAGCATGAGATGCGTTTGAAACGTCAAATAAATTTAAAAAAAAAAATTGGTTAAAAAGACTAAATACACACATTTTGAAAGTTGAGGAACTAGATTAGTCAAAAGCTTCGAAAAAAAATTATTTTCAATTATTACTGAAAAGTTAAGGAACAAAAAACATATTTAACCCTAATTTAAATTATTAACCCTTGCAAATTAAATTCCAATCATCAGTTATGATATAATAATTTAATATGTAAATATAATAATGATTTCAATATCTAATTAAAAACATAAATTAATTAATTAAAAATTTAAAAAATATTTCTTATAATTAATATAATTTTAATATTCATTTATATAATTAAATATATTTTTAATATCCATTCCCGCCCCCTAACACTCCCAGAAAATGAAATTCCAAATGTCAAAATCACAATGTTATATGCAAGTATGCAAGATTTAACAAATGTACGTAGAGCCTACTTCGATTCCACCACTTAGCACACCATACCAAACCTTGCAAGCACAATTAAATCGTTTAGAGTAAAAACGTCAATAATTTCATCTTTGTTTTTGCGCCCTATTATTTTCTCTTACTGGATATTGTAAAACATAATTGATTATTAAGGTGAAACCATTCAAGTTAAATTTAAAGTAAAAGATCCTAATGTTCACACCATTATCAAGTTTTTTAATTAGCTTAACCATTTTGGTCTGCGTACCACCATGGTGGCGGTGGCAGGCATTCTAGTTGGTATTCTCAAAGGACTTCAAGGAGCGAGCGAGAACGTAGAAGACACCAAAATCGAATGAAGGAGAAGACGGACGGATTCAACCCACTTTAAATAATTTTAAGTAAAATAGAAACTATATTGAAGATAAAAAACTAAAATAATCACATTGAATTATCTTTCGAATGTGGAAACTAAAATTTTCGTTTACTCGCACCAAATTAGTTTTATGCTCCTTTTTTATCAAAATGTCGTTAACATTATCATATATCTCAAGGGATCCAGTGCATTGCATGAGAAAGAAAATGGGAACCAAATGGATGACAATTAAAAAGATGTAAAATATATTTAAATATTTTCAATTGACATTTTTTGTTCGTTATCTAGAGGACATTGATTTCCACATTTTAAAGGGAAATTTACAAAAAAGTTGAGCTTTGGTCTTCTAGCTATCAAATGTTTTACGCTAAGTTACACGTTACAATGAAAGAATATCGACACAGGCTTCACAATCACACCAATCCAACCCAAATCCAATGAGAGAAAACTGAGCTGAAAGCATTTTTAAACAGAGGTTGAACGAAAAACAGAACATCCATTAATACCACTAAAGTAAAACAAAAAGTATACTGCATTCACAATTATATCAAAGCATCACCAACCACATCTCAACACGTAAAAAAGCTTCATTAATCTAAAACTCATCCACAAGCACAGTACCAGAACATTAAACAAACATTATAAGCGCACAATTTATGTCCAGATGATTAACACTCGACTACCACTAATTACCACAAAAAACAAACATAAATGTTCAGTTTAAGTCCTGAGGCAAACCATTGGGAGCTCCTCTAGCGCAACCTTCTTGCTTCTCTTTCGGACTCAAGTAGGGTGAGAATGTCTCCTTCTCTCACAGGTCCTTTCACATTCCTCATGATGTGCCTGTTTTGATCATCCAAAAACTTCACTCTAACCTGAGTCACCTGACCTCTAGACCCTGTACGGCCCATAACTTTAACAACAAGAGCGTGCTTCACCTGAGATTCCATCCTGTTCAAACACAAACAACATTTATAATGTTGAACAAAGTACAGATTGCGTACAATGTTGCTAATCATTCCATCTGTACAGAAAAGTGTGGAACAACACAGCAGCCACAGAGATAGAGTTCTAAAATTTCAGATCTTCAAATACAAAACTAAATTCAATTTATCCAAAAGTTTGAGTAACAAGAAACAGATAAATGAGTAACTAAAAGCCATTTAGACTGAAATGAAAAGCATCCCCAAGGTTACAATTGAAAACAAATTGACATCAACAACACCAGCCCATTCCAACAACTTTTAAAGATTCAACAGATGCTTCAGGAATCGGAATTACAAATGTTTCTACAAACACTTTTAGGGGCAGAGTATAATCAGAAAAATGAAATAAGTTTCTAGATGGTAAAAAATCTCATGTATCTTGTCTCTGCTACCAGATTTTTTTAAGTTTTGCACCGGTAAAAACTAGAAGTTTACTTATTTATTTTTTCTTTTCATAAGAAAAGAAAATTATCCTAACATAATTCAGAAGCCAAGAACAAATCCCAAATACAATTTAAAAAGTGTCTCCTTTGACAAAAATATGAGCAGAGAAAGACGTTCTTCTCTATCATAAAGTGGTTCGCAGAATACTGCAAGAAAAATCGGAATTTCAAAAACAGAGAATAACAAATATAAGGAGAAACTAACACGTAGCCTAAAAGACTGACAAGATTGAAGAAAATATTGAAACGGCGGTGAGCGTACCGGAAATTGGTAGTAGGAAAGAGAGGCAAGAGTGGCGGCGGCTTTCTCTTCTATGATTCTATCTGTGGCAGAGGACAATCGCAACTCAAAACCCTAGTTTATAAAGCTCTTTACAGCTTTTAAATTTTCTTTTCAATAGCAACGCTGTGTGACATAAGCCCGTGTTAAAAGTTGAAGATTTCAACCTCTTATGGCCCGTTTTCTTTTTGTTGATACGTTTTTAAAAAATAATATAATTAAAAATATTAATTTTTTATATAACATTTTTTAAATTATAAATATATAAATGTTGTTGTAATTTAAATCATTAACACTTAAATATTCAGTCTCAATTATTATTTATAATTAATTAATTTAATATGTAAATATAATAATTATTCTAATTTATTTAATTAAAAATATTAACTAATCAATTAAAAGTTAAAAAAATATTTCATTTGATTAAACATACTTTTAATACTAATTTATATGTATATAAGTAAATTTAAAAAAAATTAAAAAAATAAAAAAAAACAAACTCACAAACCAAACCGACTCATCCCGTTAGTTCATCCTGTACAAGACAGGTCATGATTATTGGTCTGTTTCTGTTTGATGGACCAGTTCGGCTCGGCCCACTTTTGATGGATTACAAACAGATCGAGCCAAAACAGGTTGGTTGACCCATTTTGCCACCCCTAATGTGACACTCCTTTTAACTGTTTTCTTTGATTAAGATTTAGGATAATATAAAAAAATTCATAATTTCTAACAAATTTAAATACCTTAGATTTCAATTAATTTTTTTATGTTTTAAGAGATTTAAATATATTAAATTTCATTAATAGAAAGAAAAATGCATCTCACATTAGTTTAAAAATAGTATTTCTTATAATAAAAAAATATTTATTTATTGTAATAGAGAGTTGATGATGAACACACCTCAGCCAACGCATCAGCAAAAGGTAGAGACATCTTTAGTCAACATGTTATAACAAACGGTTGTGACATCATCGACCATCCACATAAGTAATTTAACCATAAACTTGTAATTAAGTAATAAAGGCTAAGAGATGATTAATCAAGATACAAAATCCTAAAACGACATAAACATATGGATCTTAGGCCCAACAAAGACAATACCCATTAAGTGTACTATAAATAGTTAATGTTCACGAGGTATGTCAATGGATTCATTTATCCCATTCAGAACAAGTTATTGATTTGAATGTCAAGTAATCTTTGTAGACTCCCCACCAAGGACATCCAAGTCACACTAGAAGAAGACGTATTAGCATAAAAATGTAGAGGACATAGAGTGAGAAGGCACACGCGTGATTGTGGGTACATCTTTATCTAGTAAGAACACACACAAAACACACATACACACATTTAAGACTTTTAATACACCTTATAATTAAGTAGACACTTGTGTTTGAACTATATTTCATTAGTTTATCAAGAAAAATATGTATTCCTTGGTGATTCTTTGCATAACTATTCAAACATTAGATACTTTGTAGTAAAAAATATGATGAGAACACAAACACGTAAATTCCTGAAGCATGTTGAAATACTTTCCTTAAGGATTTATCCGTAGTGTATGCGCAAATCCCCCAAGGTACAACAAGAACATCTTGGATATATTTCGAAAATAACAGAAACTAGCAAGATAAACTCTTTTAAAGAGTATAAATAACCCAAGATAATAGAAAAAATATATAAAAGAAGAAAAGAACAAAGAAACCAAGAGAGAATGGGATATGAGTTGAATTGCGTCTCTATTGGAGAGCACCATACCACCTTTTTATAGGTGTGAACGAGGGATGGTGATAGGTTAAAATCCCATGGCTCATGATGAATATCTTGTAACAACTCAACAACAATCATATTATTGTAAATACCAAATCGAAATTGCTCTAGCTATAATGGCCAAATTGCAACTGCATATTTTGCAAAAAAAAAAACAGATTTTACAACATATACTTATCATATAAAAAATATATTTTTAAATTTAATTCAATCTTGTAAACTAGTTTAGGAATGTGAACTTTGCACTCACTTATATGTGTATGTATATTACATTTCAGTTATATATTTAGATAATGTGGAATTTTCAACACCATATGAAAAACCTTAAGAGTGTGTTTGGATAGAGTATTTTAATGAAGTAATTCATTTTGTTGAAGAATTTAGATTTCTTTGTAATGAAATGCTTTGTTTGGATACAGAAATTAAAAAGCATTTCAAATGCAAGCATTGTTTTGAGGAATTTCAATAAACTAAATTAATATAAATTCAAATACCCTCAAAATAGGTGGAATTTGAAATTCTTCTCACTCAACCTCACATTTTAGACTCTTTGGTAGGCTCGATGACACAAACGGGACCGACAATTCAGACGGGTCCAACGACCCAAATGGGCTCGACGACCCAGATGGGTCCAACGACTCAAATGGGCTCGACGATCCAGACGGGTCCGAAAACCCAGACGGGCCCAACGACCTGAATGGGCTCGATGATCCAGACGGGTTCGTCTATCGACCCGAACTGGCCCAACGACTCAGACGGGGCAGACTATCCGGACAAGACCAATGATCTGACGGGTTCGACAATCTAGACGGGTCCGATGACCTGGACAGGCCCGACAACCCGAACGGGCTCGACAACCTAAACGGGCCCGACAACCCGAATGGACCCTTCCAAACCGTCAAGCCCGATGATCCAAACGGGCCCGACAACCCGGACGGACCCTTCCAAACTGTCAAGCCCGATGATCCAGGCGGGCCTGACGACATGGATGGTTCCGACGACTCAGACGGGCCCGACGACTCGGACATGTCAAACTATCCGGACGAGCCTAATGACCCAAACGGGTCCGACAGTTTGGAAGGCCCGTCCGAGTCGTTGGACCCGTCCAGGTCGTCGGCCCTTCTAGGTCGTCGGGCCCGTCCGGGTCGTCGGGCCCTTCTTGATCGTCGGGTTTCCAAATTTATCATGAACTCAAAACATAATTAAGCCTAAAATAAATATTGTTAAAATTAAATTTTATCTCACAATAAATTCAATTTTTTTTTCCAAACAAGAAATTGAGATGTAAGGTATTTTAATTTCCTTATCCAAACAAATTATTTAAAAAATGAATGGAATTTAATTACAAGCAATTCAAATGCAAAGCATTTCAATTTCTAAGTATTGTTAAAATGCTTCATCCAAACACAAGGTAAAGGTTCATGCAAAAGACATCAAGCATAGTGAATTAATAAAGATTGTTGTAGGACATTAATGCTCAAAGACTCTTCAATATATCAAATCATCATCAACAAAAAAAAATTAAAATAGGTCTTCTTTTCGACATGGCATTAGAGTGTGCATTTTCATTCATGCAATGGTGATTTACATGCAAATCAAGTTTTCCATAAAAATAACAAATAAGGATCCTTGCCTTAGACCACACAAGACAATGATACTATGACTCTCATTTTTTGACTCTCATTCTTTATTCTCTAACATGACTTAGTGTGGATCATTAATTGATGTACCACTATCTTTCTCTCTGAAAAAATCAATGACTCACATTATATTAGGAAGTAAAGAACGGAGTAAAAAATTGAAGTCAAAGTATAATTTTCGACCAACAAATAATGATTTGAAGTAAAATGGATAGATTTGCATATCTCAAACTCCCACGTGATTAAACTCATTATTTTGCAAGTAACTCATATTCGAAATAACTTTAAAAAAATTGATTTACTCAATTGCAAGTATTTTCAATGTTCATTTTCATGGCTATTCATCTTCCTTTTCTATAGTATTGCGTGTGTGGTGAATAATATCGTGTGCAATAATGGACTTGTATTTTACAAGTTTTGATGAAATAAATCTCCTTTGAAAGATTCAATAATATTATTTAAATATGATCTAAGTCAGAAAATTATAATTGTTTTATTACTTTTTTTTCATATTATATTGCATGAATAGTTATAAGATCATTAACATATTTGACAATATGTCTTGCTTAATGATTAAAGTAGTTGATGTTGATAAGAATGTTGGGATTAAACTTAGCTAATCTTCTTCTACTGTATGCAATGTTATGTACTGGCTTATAATATATGATGATTATTTTAGTATATTAAAATGAAAGATGTAAGCATGTTGTTAAAGTAAAACATATACATATTAATATGATCCAATAAAAAATAAATATAACTCAAAATTGATGCTGATGTTGACACTGTAATAGCTAAAATAATAAATTTTATAAGGTACAACTATAACGTTAATACTAATAATAATAACAATGGATTATAATAAATAATATAAATATTAATAATGTCATATTAAAATGTATATTTTTCGCAAATATGTATGATATTAATAATTTCTGATTGATGTATTAAATGATAACTGGTAATTCAACCATTAATATTAAATGGTGAATCAAATTTTATCAAATAATATATTTTATAAATTAATATGCCATATATTAGAAATATAATTAATGTTTGGCTTTTAAAAATTGTAATTAAATTTAATTAGTTAAATAGAATTAATCATACAATTTAATTTGTATAACGACTAACATAACTGATAACATTAATAATAATAATAATAATATATTTAATATTAATTAATTACTAAAAAATCTTCAGTAAATATAAATATAAACTTATAAATACAAAATTTTAATTCAATCAAAATGTCATCTTTGAAATAATCTTTGATTGCTGATATACATATACATAATACATTGTAAATAATATATATTAGATAATATACATATTCTATTGTTTGGGTAAATATGTATAATTTCCGTAAATATCTATAATATATATATATACAGAGAGAGATTAAAATTAAAAAAGTCAATAAAAAGTAATTAGTCTGTATTACTATCAATAACAATAAATTTATATACATAATATATATTAATATATATTGTATAATATCTTATACATAATATGTATATACATAATATATATATATATATATATATATATAAAATATTGTTTGTGTGAACATATAATGGATAGAATGTTCCTAATTGATCTCAAACTAAAAGTAACAACAAAATATTTCTAAGATAATAATATTTTAACTCACTTATTTTACACATTTTTAATTCACCACTTCAATTACCATTAGATAATTATATCACATCACTAAAAAGAATCAAAATAGATGATTGAAATAATGGGTTAAAAGTATATCAAAAAAGGTGGATTAAAATATCATTATTCATATTTCTAAGCATAACACATTTTGAATCAAATAACAAAATACATGTTGTAAGTACACATATCGATATAAATTGTTCTTATATTTACCTTGTATTTGGATGAAGATTTCAACAATTCCAAAAAATCGAAATACTTAGTAATTGAATTACTTATGATTAAATTTTCTTCATTTCTTAAATAATTAGTTTGGATAAATTAATTGAAATATTTTAAATTTCAATTTTCATGTTTGTATAAAGCAAATTAATTTATGACTAGGATAAAATGTTCATAATTGATCTCAAACTGAAAGTAACAACAAAATATTTATAGGATAATGATATTTTAACTCACTTTTTTTGACACATTTTTAACCCACCACTTCAATCACCATTAGATACACACATCACATCACTAAACAGAATCAAAATAGATGATCAAATGATGATTGAAGTAATGAGTTAAAAGTGGGACAAAAAAAGTGAATTAAATAATTTGTTTGATCATAACTAGGATAAAATGTTCATAATTGATCTCAAACTTAAATAATTTGTTTGATCATGACTAGTACAAAATGTTCATAATTGATCTCAAACCGAAAGTAACAACAAAATATTTATAGGATAATGATACTTTAACTCACTTTTTTGACACATTTTTAACCCAACACTTCAATCACCATTAGATACTCACATCACATCACTAAAAAGAATCAAAATAGATAATCTAATGATGATTGAAGTAATGGATTAAAAGTGAGTCAAAAAAGGTGAATTAAAATATCATTATTCATATTTTTAAGCATAACACATTTTGAATCAAATAACAAAATACATGTTGTAAGTACACATATCAATATAAATTGTTCTTATATTGACCTTGTGTTTGGATGAAGATTTCAACAATTCCAAAAAATTGAAATACTTAGTAATTGAATTACTTATAATTAAATTTTCTTCATTTCTTAAATAATTAGTTTGGATAAAGTAATTGAAATATTTTAAATTTCAATTTTCATGTTTGTACAAAGCAAATTAATTTATATTTTACAATGAACTCAACTTTACCTTTTAGTATAAATTAACTTAACTTGACCTTCAATTCGATACGACACATCTTGACTTTTGGTTCAAGGTGAGTTTCAACTCGACTCAACCTTTGGTCCGAGCCGAAGGCCGACCCTGTTCGACCTGCGGCTCGAACTGATCCAGTTCGAGTTTCGACCTAGGGTGGTATGACTGGACGTTCGGCTTGACCCAATCTTTTGGTTCTATAAACCTTTTTTGTCCAAATCAATGAGTCATTCCGCTACTTGGAGAATTTCAATTTCCTTATTTTTTGAGTGAACTTCAAATTCACTATTTTAGTTATTTGAAATACCTTTTTAAAATTCTTCAATTTCATTTCCTTTTAATTCCTCTATCTAAACATATTATTTAACTTCATGACCTTCCTAAAATAGCTATGAACCGAAATCACTCACTTCTCAATCTTAATAAACTTTCTCAATACTTTCTTTATAATATCTTGCTTTAGGGCGTTCAAAGTCCTTGTATCTTCTCCTGTAAAAAAATGTGAGAGCAACATCATAAGTAAATTCAACACTTTAAAAATGATCTTCATCATCATTTAACTAATTTAAGAACTTTGTGAGTAATTCCGGTACAAAATGAGGAAAATTTGGAAAACATATAAAGTGGTATTGGTTACGAAGAAAAATTTATAAACAGGCAAATTATTTATATTATCTCTACAATGTCATCACAATTGGTATGCTTCATTTTGCAATCATCATCCATCTCATATGCAACATCCTATGAAATTAAAACAAATGCAGTTAAGTATTAAAAATTTAGAACAATTGTATTTGCAAATAAATAATTACAAAGCATCACCAAGGTCTTCAGAGCAAATCTTTAAACTTTTGCACCATGTTTTCATTTAAACATTTTTTTTAACTCAAAATGATTCTTCAAATCTATAGGTAGCATTATGCTTGCACTCAACTTTGAACAACAAAGTCTTATCCATGAGTTGGTCAAACTCCTTTGGAGGATTGACATGATTTGTATTATTTTAGAATTTGAAATATAAATGAAGGATAGAAGTGTAAAAAATTCACCACATGATGTACCTTATCATTAGCTTAAAAAACCTCTAACACATGATTTATTGACTATTGTATAGACATTTCTATCAAATAACACAAAAATCGTTAAATTTGTTTCATCAGTGACACTAACATTGATTTGTAAGTAATAAAATAAAGATGTGAGAAAAAATGGGAATGAAATTACGTATGGCAATTCAGGGCGGGCTAGCCCGCACAAAAAAACATGGGGCGGGCTGGGATGTTGAACTCGCTGGCCCGTAATGGCGAGGCGGGGCGAGCTGACCTGCTTACAAATTATATGTTCTCATTTATTTTAGTTCTCACATCATTCATCACATTGTTTCTTTAAGTTCCTTTTATTTATTTATTTATTTTAGGTTTAATTAATCGTAAGGTACCCAGTTTGGTACTAGAGTGTCAAATTGGTACCCGCTTTTAAAAAAGTGTCAATTGCATCCCAACTTTTGAAAATTGCTTCAATTAGGTCCCTTTCAGACAGAG
>Ga0214542_1008041_pt1 | contig 17837 bp, 7 predicted proteins | sample CNSS1metaG_FD_160096 | JGI IMG/M metagenome (GOLD analysis project Ga0214542, IMG submission 160096) | Root nodule microbial communities from cowpea collected in UCLA plant growth center, Los Angeles, California, USA - CNSS1 | ecosystem: Host-associated > Plants > Roots > Nodule | place: USA... | reverse complement strand
TTTTAAATAAAAATCTCAAATTGACACGTGTCACAACCACAAGGTGACACGTGGCAGTTTATTTTTTAAAAAAAAATTTAAAAATTTAAAAAAATTAAAAAAAAATATTTAAAAAAAATTAAAAAAAAATTGAAAATTTCACAAAATGACATGTGGCAGGTCAAGGAGACGGTGTTAAAGTTGACTTAACGGCAGGGACCAAATTGAACCTTTTAAAGAATTAGAGGACCAAATTGAACAAAAAAATAATAAGGGGACCAAAATGAACCAACCCAACAAATTAGGACACCAAAATCATAATTAAGCCTATATAAAACAATAAAGGGGATGCCTCTTTTTGTATCCACATTTCATAGTACCCATTTTACCCTTAGTTATTTTAAAAATTAATTATTTTATAAATAATTTACTTTTCATCATTGTACAAATCTCTTTTGTTTTAAATTTTAATTTTACATATCTTTTTTTTTCTAATTTTATATTTAACAACTATTTTAAAAATTATATATTTATTATTAATTTTAAATTTCTTAAAAATTAAAAAATGCGAATACGGGCGTTGTCGCGTGTGTGTGTGCGCTAATATATATATATATATATATATATATATATATATATATATATATATTAAGGTAATAAAAATGCAACATGTGAAATATCGACATTATGGGCAGCTTAATTTTTTAAAATAAAAGTATATAAAATAATTTTAATCTTTTTATTTATTTTATAAGTAATTGTTTATTATAAATAATTATTTTAATTTAAAAAGTGATTAATTTTCTTTTAAAAGAAACAAGACAATCAAAGATAAAATTTGTAGGTTAATTATTTTAATTTAGAAAACAGTTAGTATGGATAAAGTTGAAAAATAAAATATGTAAAAAAAGAAAAGTGAATATCCGGTGCATAGATAGATTAATAGGTCAATTACTTAAAATGTAACTTATTATTATTTTTATATAATTAATTACGGTTATAATCTATACTATTATATTATATAAAGAAATCTCTTTTAGTGTACATATTCTGTTTCAAATTTTATCCTTTAAATACATTTTTAAATAGAAATAATTAATTTATCTATTTTATCATTTAAATGACTTTTTTTTAATTTAACAGCTCCTTTTCAATTTCATATTTCTTTTTTAAATTTAACTATTTTTTAAAATTAAAATAATTATTATAATAAAAAATTTATCTAAAAGAATTCAATCATATCTTAATACAACTACTTAATCGTTTTATGTTAAGTTATTTTTAGACTATCTTAATGTAGTCACATGTTCTTGATTGACTATTATAAACATATCTCACATTATAAACCTCAACCTCGTATCCTGTGTCCGACAATAGTCAAACTTAGGTGTGCATATATTTTCACTAATAAATTTAATATGAATATATATTTTTTAGTATATTAACAACCAAATAATATATTGTGTTAACAAATAGTTTCATTTCACCTAATTAGTTTATAATTAATTACATGACTAACAAATATGGGATAAATTTATGTCTATAACAAAATATACGTTATTATAGAATAAATAAATTTTTTACATCAAAGCATAACGGTAACTCAATTAATTAAAAAATATTTAAAAAATATATATTTTTCTTTTTTATCTGTATATAATCTATGGTTATAATATTTTAATATAAATATGTTTTTATGTCTTCTCGCATCGCTATTTTTTATTTTTTGGTGTTTTTAGAAAAAAAAAACGGTTAAAAACGTCATCATCTTTCTAAACTCCTTTATTTCATTCTCTCAAACTTTTCTTTAAAATACTAATACCATTTTACTTTTTTTAGTTCAGTAGGAAGCCAATTTGTAAAGGAAAATATTAGGACATTTTGAATTAATTATAATTTGTCTTAAAGTAAGTTTTTTATTGTTGAATATTTATTTTTTTTCTTTTTCTCTTGTTTTTCATGTGAGGTAAGAGCTCATTAGATCAATATATGCTAGTTTAAGTTTATTCGAAGTAGGTTAAGATTTTCATAACTTGCTTAGTCCTTCCGTTTCTTTCATTGAAAAATCCTTGGAATGAAGGTAAGGATAGTCAATATATTGACTTCATTTAAGTTTATTTGGAATTTTGTATAAGTTAAGGATAAGATAATATAATATATACTAATAACTTACTGAATTGGAAAGTCTACATGGCTAATCATAGAGTTTATTTTGTATATATGATCGAAAGGAAGAAAATAAGAAATAGTGGGGTGATAGAAAATAAGAAATAGTGGGGTGATAATGTCACTCAAAAACAAACATATTCTCCATGACCACCAAAGTTTATTCTTATGGCATCATGATATAAAAAATAAATAAAAAATAAAAAATAAAAAAAAAACCCTTATGACAAGAAGCGCCAGAAGAATGCAAATTGAAGAGTAAGAACAAGATGAATAGAAGATGTTCAAGAGTGTATATTTTGTCTTTCCTTTACATGAAGTAGCTTTTATACTTTCTTCAAAAGATTTTGATGTTAATAAGATCTTGCAGATATTTTCAATAATAACAAAGAAGCATACAATCAAATATAGACGTGAAATAAGTATTTGTTAACGTGTTTGTTAAGTATACATATTGTTTGTTCATAACTTTGTAGATAATGGCAAAAATACAAATAATAACAAGAAGATGAAATATAGTCACGAAGATTTTATTGTCTCTGTAGTATTTTGCAATCAAATTTATATTATTATGTATATTTCTTTTGAAATCACTTATTTTCATTGATAAGTAGATATACATTTAGGGTGAAAATATAATTTAATGTAATCAGCGGCACCTAGGAAATATATTTTTTACCTAATTCCTGGAAGAAGAATGACAAATATAATATAGAAATTGTGTCAAAAAAAGTTTAGCAAGAAAAAATACAATTAAATTTAAAATAAAATACTTAATGACATTTTAGCAAAGTCAAATTAATATAGCATTACCATGTGCTATCTGCCAACCTGTTAAAATATTGTTTTCAAATGTATAACAAGTTTTGTTGCTAGTTTTAGGACATTAAAAACTCTTTTTTATCCAAATTTATATTTGTGACATATTATTAATTTATATTCATTAATGTTTAATATATGGAAAGGAAGCAGTGATAATAATCTATGAAAGTGGTTTGAGATTTGTGGCATTTAGAAATTCATCACCAGTTACTTATTGCAATGAATAATTTATCAATACCCTGAGATTTACTTACTCAAATGAGTTTATTGCTCAAAAGCGGATCCTGAAACTATCGCCTTATACATTAGTTGTTTTATGGAACGATATAATAACTGGTGACAATATATACCAACAAACTTAATAGACAATAAAAAAAATGTTATCATCATAATCACCTTTGCAGTATATTGCAATAAGCAATTTAAAGTTTTTCCATATAAAAATATATTGAAAATTAAAGTTTTTCCACATAAAAATATATTGCAGTTACCAAAATAGTTTCAAAACCAAACTCAAATCCTTAAAGATTGTATTTTCTGGGCTACGAGTTGATATCTGCATCCTATCACATTTTTACCTGCACCCCATTATTTTCGATTTTATTATTTGGAAAAAATGACTGCTACTAATTTATCTATGGACCAGCTTTCTACGGTGCAGTAAATGCACCCTAACACACTAAACAGAGGAAATGAAATAAAAATAAGAGAAATAATTTAACATACTAAACTTTCATTGTTTATCTAAGAACATTTTTTTTTTCCTAAACGTGGGAGCAAATTAATTCTACAACTATTATTTTTAATTATTTAAAATTTAAACATATTAATATAATTGTTTGTTACTTTCATGTATTTTTTTGGAAATAATTTTATTCAAAACAAAACCAGACATTAAATTGAACAGCTTTTCTTACAGTTTTGTAATAACAATTTTGAAAGAGTAGTATGTAGAAATAAAGAAATGAAACTTAAATATAAAAAGAAAATGCCACGTGTATTTTGGAAGTATCCTAATGGAAACGTGGTATAAGTAAAACACATATCTAAGTCGGGTGGTGGAAAGAAGCAAAAACGAAAAAGTAATCACAGAAACCCTTTTGTATCCCTCATCATCATCATCTTCATCAGATAAAAGAGAAAAACTTAAGCAGTGCGCATTGAAAGGTGTGGTGGTTGAATGAAATGTCGCAGGTGAATGAGCACCACGCGCCCTCAACGCCAGGGAAATTGAAGCCAGAAAAATCCCCGTACATCCACCACCGCCTCCGCATCCACTCCTCACTCTCCAAGCTCACTCTCTGGTCCTCCTTCTTTCTCGCATTCATCCTTTTCCTCTTCATCCTCTCTCCGCCGTCTCCCTCCACCTCCCCCCGCCGCGCCCTTGGCGACTCCTGGGGCGGCTCCCACTGGGAGAAGCGCGTCGCCAAATCCGCGCGCCGCTCCTCCTCCTCTAGCCTCACTGTGCTCGTCACCGGCGCCGCGGGCTTCGTCGGCACGCACGTCTCCCTCGCCCTCAAGCGCCGCGGTGACGGCGTCCTCGGGCTCGACAACTTCAACCGCTACTACGACCCCAACCTCAAGCGCGCGCGCCAACGCCTCCTCGACCGCGCCGGCGTGTTCATCGTCGATGGCGACATCAACGACGCCGTGCTCCTCCGCAAGCTCTTCGACGTCGTACCCTTCACGCACGTCATGCACTTGGCCGCGCAGGCTGGGGTCCGCTACGCGATGCAGAACCCTGGATCCTACGTTCACAGCAACATCGCAGGCTTCGTGAACCTTCTAGAGGCCTGCAAAAACGCGAACCCGCAGCCCTCTGTGGTTTGGGCCTCGTCCAGCTCTGTCTACGGGCTCAATTCGAAGGTTCCTTTCTCAGAGAAGGACCGTACAGATCAACCGGCGAGTCTCTACGCGGCGACGAAGAAGGCTGGCGAGGAAATCGCTCACAGCTATAACCACATATATGGGCTTTCCATCACTGGACTTCGGTTCTTCACGGTTTATGGGCCGTGGGGTAGGCCCGACATGGCGTATTTTTTCTTCACGAAGGATATTCTCAAGGGAAAGCAGATTACCATATTTGAATCCCCCGATGGTGGAACTGTGGCGAGGGATTTCACCTACATTGACGATATTGTGAAGGGGTGTTTGGGGGCTTTGGATACGGCCAAGAAGAGTACTGGGAGTGGCGGGAAGAAGAAAGGGCCTGCGCAATTGAGGATTTTTAATTTGGGGAATACTTCCCCTGTGCCTGTGAGTGAGCTTGTTGCGATTTTGGAGAAGCTTCTCAAGGTGAAAGCGAAGAAGAAGGCGCTTCCGATGCCAACAAATGGAGATGTTAAGTTCACTCATGCCAATATTAGTTTGGCCTACAGGGACCTTGGATACAGGCCTACCACTGATTTGGAGACTGGCCTCAGGAAGTTTGTGAAGTGGTACCTTGAATTCTACTCCAAGAAGAGCTCTTGGTGAATGGTGATGTGATTCTTTTGCTTTGCTGCACAAGTCATTGTTCCCTGCCCCTATTCTTTTGGCGCCCTGTTGATGATTGTATTTGGGGGTTTACAGTTGTATTAGGGGTTTAGGGTGATCTACCATCATGTTCTGTTCTGTCCTGTCATTTTTCTTGTAATTTTGGGTTTTCTCATTTTCATTTGAATGCCTGCCTGCCTTTAGGTTAGCCATTTTGTACATTTTTTAGTTGAGACTCTAGAGATCGAATTCATATTTTACTTATTTGTGCTTATGGACTTGCTTTGCTTTGATTTTGGTTTAAACTACCTTTTTATTTGGTTGATGAATTGTCTGTGTTCTGCATGTAATGCTAATTCTTGTGGGTATTACATATGTTTGGTGCAGATTCTGGATGTTAGATGAGAGTGGTATTGTTGTAAATGTGCAGGTATAGACCTGTTTTAGTGACTCTGAATTATCAGGATTGTTGAACTGTCATTCAGAAGGCTATTTGATTTAACGTTCCTGCCATCTGTGGAGTCATTAACAACTGACGTATGAAATGGTATTGAAACCAAGATAAAATGACAAATGAATTTGGTCATGTATGACATTGTAGTCAGGTGGTTTGTGATGATATGCGAGGAAGTTTGATGGTTTCAATTTGAATCAAATGCTTCCTGACAAGTTTCTTTCATATTGTTCTGAGTTTAGTCTTTTATGAAGGATCAAGAGTAGGTTAAACTATGAACGCATTTAGAATCAGATACAGATGCTTTGTGACCTTAATCTTATCAGTTTCGACTATGTACCTCCTGGATTTCGAAATAAGCTTTTGTCAAGTGCATGTGCGAGTAAATTGACATTGCAATTGCGAGTTATTACAACCTACCGATGGATCGGTATGGTAGGTAGTGAGCTGCAGCGTTCGCTTTGACTTGCCGAATGCCCACATCAGGTAGTAATACCATGAGGGGTTACGATACGTGGTAGATCAAACTTCTTGCATTCAGAGAGACTTTTATTAACTTTATTTTGTACTATTTTTTAAACAGTTTGTTGAGTTCAAGGTAAGTAAAACTTCATTTGTCAGCTAGAGTTGATTTACGACAGGCTATCTTGCTGCAACTGTTGCGTAGTTGGCAGACAGTGATTGAAGAAGCTTCATACCGGTTAAGTTGGATTGTGATGAAGTCTTCATTCCTCATTTTAGGCGACTCAATGATGATTCTTCTAGAGATTAAACGAAAGCTTCTTTTCCTACAAGGATGGGTCATCGGGCCGCCTGTTGATCTCATTATCATGTGCCTTGTTGAGAGAGTTCAACTGCTCACATGATATTCTGCGAGTTAGGTGATTCTAACTCGCAATTCTCAGCCATTTTTATGCGAAGAGCGAAAGGAAAGAGGTGAAGTAATAATACCAGACCTTACCAATCGCTGACTGATACTGTTGTTCTTTATAGCACATCATGACTTGTGAATCTTGAAATTCCATTCATATAAGTAACGCATAATAAATTGTTAAGTTTTGTTCATTTTGTTAGCAGCTGGCTTACTCATCACACTCAATGGAGGGTCATGTTGTCTTTCTCTTTTGACAATTTCATTTCCTCATAATGACCTAAGTAAGCCAACTCCTTTCAACTTCGCGATTATGTTGATGCAATTTTCTTTTGAATAATTTTGATATTTTCTAACACTTAAAACATTTTCCCCCTATGATACTAGATTCTTGACTATCGAGTGGTTGGTTGAGTGACATGTTGGATGCTCTTTTAAGTAAGGAAAAATATATACACATAGTAAGAAAAGAACTGATTAGAAGAATTACTTTGTAATATTGTCGCTTACCAATTCGAAAATGTTTCATAAATGGTACCTACTGATCTACTAAAAAACTGATCTACGAACGATGCAATAGTTTACTTCAACTAAGATTTGTCCTCTAGTTCATTTCTTACGATTCTCTGGACTTACGAACTGTTTCAATGGCAAATATTTAAATCAGTTGAGAAATTTAAGCTGGATAAAAGGAGCGAAAAAAGGAATGACTTAAAATATAGATTATTTAGAATATTCGGTGGTTAATCTACTGGTCCTCTATTATTTTAAATATTAAAATTTAAGCATATTCAAAAGAATAATAATTATTCAGACGCGGAACATAGCTAATCTCCTTTTCAATGATTTACTCATTAAAAAAAAACTTGTATAGAATGAAGATTGGACCAAGTCATAATACAACACGATATTTGGTTTTGATCGGAAATTAAAACGAAGGGAATAAAAGAGAAAGAAAGAAAAGAGTGACCGTAATATTTAATTCTGTGTTGTAAATAGCGTCATTTGTGAACGGTCATTTAATTTCACGTCACAACAGAAAGGGGCCATAGGTTAGATGGCATGTGCGTGCCTGCAATCCCAATAATGCATAGACAGAGAGAGAGATAGGTGAAATTGAAGGATGGGCATGGCATAAGCAGTGGTAGTGGACAACCACCCACCCTTGCGTTGCGAATTAGCGTGCTAACCATGAAAAGCGTCTTTTCGGCGCCCGGTGATTACGTCCACTTCAAGTCCCAAGTCCCTCTTCATAAAATCCCAGTACGTTTCTATTTTCCCCTTTTCTTTCTCCCAATTGCACTTCTAGGTTTTACCCATAGATTCCGTTACAGTTGCTTTCTTAATCAACAGATTGGAATTTGTACTCTTCTTTTGATCTCTTGCTTTTAAATTCTTGATAGATTGGCACTAAACAGTGGCGGTATTACGATTTCGGACCAAAAGCTGTACCTCCGCTTATATGTCTTCCCGGAACGGCTGGAACCGCCGATGTATATTATAAACAGATCATGTCATTATCCATGAAGGTACCCATGCATATGCTGATTGCCTAAACATTATCACATCTAATGTGTTTCCACTGATGCGCTTTGCAATTACCTAATCTTCACTCACTCTAATTCGCAGTGAAACTTATTTAAAATCAGCAGCACTCTAGAAAGGTTCTCTTGACTCCATGTTTTAATCTTAGTCATTCGTGGATGATTAAAGTTGTGTTTGTTTTGACGCTTTAACTTTCATTCAATGCATATTATCCATTTCTCTCTAGTCACGCGCAACTGCTTTGGAATGTGTGATGACAGTTTTACAAATGCGCTCTTAATTGTTAAGATTTGACTTGTGTACATTGTGAGTTGGGAAATCCGACGAGAGAAATCTTGGGAAGACATATAACATAACGTGAACTTTGACCCAAATCCTTAGAACAATTTGTTAGTCAAAATGAGTCACGGGCCAAAAAGCAAGAGAACATGACTATCTCAACCCAAAAACTTAAGGAAATAGATGTGTGGATCTTTCTCATTATTCAACCTGTCGATTTTTCCATAATGTTAGACTCCAACTCATATATTAACTTCAATATTTTGCATGTTATAATGGCATCATCCAAGCTTCTCCTTTTAAGTTGATATGCTCTCTCTCTTGCCACAAAGCCATTAGGCAACGGGTAGCTAACTTCAAAAATGCTTTTTCTGCAGTTCTGCTGCTAAACAAGAGAGCAATAACCTAGACTCATCTAACTGCTGGATGGCTTATAGTTAGTGAAAAACTTGTTTTGGATATTTGAATGGTTTGCTAGGTATTTCTTTATTGATCATAACTACTAAGAAAGTTTAATTCTAAATAAATGGATTGAATTTTACAAAATCATTCACAAAAGATTCTTGTTGTTGTATTCACGGTTGATAGAGCCCAAGAATACATGCCAAAAGTATAGACTAAATGTTAGATCAATTCATTCATGGCCCAAAGACATGGAGATTTTTCTGCAGAAGAGCAAAGAGGGGGGACACGTGGAAATTAGAGAGAGGAAGAGGTTGCTACCTGAGTGGAAGAATGATAGGGTCAGAGTGGGATTTATAAAGTATGCTGATGGTGAAAGGGAAGTCAGTGCAAGCTACGGCCACAGGCTTGGGCACGCAGCTCAGGGAGCTGAGACATATATTTAGTTCTTTTCCTTTTTTATTTGTTTCCAGCATTGATAGCCTTTCTTTAGGGAATTGCATTACTCGCATTCCGACTTTTAATCAGAATACCATTTTCAGATTTATTTCTTTGCTATTTCTATTTGCTTTCTATCTTTGTAACTGATATGTACTTCTCTTATAACAACTGAGAAGGGGTGTATTGAGCATTAGCAATGCAATTTGAGCTCTGTACTATAAAATCTCATTGCGTGTTGCCTACTAACAGGATTTGGCTAAATTTTTTTTATTGATTAGGTGTATGCTTATCTTTACTTCTTATTAATCCTTATTTTGTACAGGGTTACAGGGTCATATCTGTTGACATACCTCGTGTATGGAATAATACTGAGTGGATTCAAGCATTTGAAAAGTTCTTGGATGCTATTGATGTACACCATGTATGATCTCAAACTCATCTTGCTTTCTACTACTAACATCTTACTCAGATGCTAAATCTATAAATTGTTTGCTTTAATAGCCACATATATCTTTTTTTCGTATAATTGGATAACTTATTCCATGTGGGAGACATTGATCATTCCAGTTAATGGAAAGCCCTACGTAGCTGGTATTCAATTAAACAGTTTTTTTTTTCTTAAATCTCTTGTTGTTCTTATACTTCAGTTTTGCACATCCTCTAGTGTTCATATATAATACAAAATTCATATTTACTTTGGTTGTGCACCATTATAATTTTGTTGTGATCTGTCATATGTTACTACTTTCGAATTTGGATATTGTTGTGTATGATGTCTACACTCCTGTACCGTAAGGAGGGAATGGCTCCTAGACATTTTCCAACAATTTGTGTAATGATAAAGGATTTTATTTGGCAAACATTACAAATCCAAGCTGAATCCTATCCCCAAACAACTAACAGTATTGGACCGTCAGCCCAAATATGGAGCTGTATATATTAAGGCTTAACACTCAGTTCGAGTCTCTTTGAAAGTTCTCACTGAAAATTATTAATTGCAAGGAATTGAGTGCTTATAATTAAATTGATATATCTTTTTCCATCCCAGATTAATGAAGTCATGTTCTTTTGCAATATATTTGAAGCCTCAGCATGTGAGCCTAAAAATATTCTAGCCCAACCTAAAATACCAGTTAGCCTGCTTTCAATGTTTTCATGGTTGATCGAGACGTTGTTACTTGTAATATCGCGCATGGTTTTTTATATAGTTAAGATTTAGGTCTTTTTGGATAAAATTTCAAATGTTCTTACCACAACCATTTCAGTGGATGTAGTTTGCCACTGGAAATATACATTTTTTGTTTGGTTAAAACTCAAGTTCTTGTTCGATTATATTTTCATAGCTTGTATCCTGTTGGATTAATCTGTTCTAGAAGTTATATCTATCAAGTATTAACGATATACAACCAAATGATGTATGATTTTAATCTGTTCATGAAAGTGCTTAGTATAAAATATGCTGACACAGTGCATGATTTTAGTAGTTTACACAACAAATCTCTCCACTAACTGCTCAACATGTCTAGATGTCTGTCAATGTAATGTCATCTTTTGAATCTATAATTTTGTGGCATAGCTTTTAACAACTTGAGAAAATGGTCAGTAAATTAGTTTAATCTTTCGTACAGATACATCTTTATGGTACATCACTTGGAGGCTTCCTAGCCCAGCTATTTGCACAGCATCGTCCTAGGAGAGTTCGGTCTTTAGTTCTATCAAACACATTTTTGGAGACCCGGAGTTTCTCTGCTGCAATGCCATGGGCACCCATGTACTTTTCTCTGATTCTATTGTAACGAGTAATAATTGATATGCTAGAAATTAGCAAACTATGTGCCTTTTTGTCCTTTATATTTGTGAAAGATAAACTGCTTTGTGTGTCATCTAGTGGAGTTCGTAGCAAATAAAAGCATCAATGATTACTTTACCTATACCTATACACGTTGGACAATTATATGCACTTCCAAGAAATTATGATAGGTAGTCACAAGGAAACTAGAATGATATCTTCAAAATTATATATATATATTCCTGTAATATTCCATCAAACTAAGCATCATCTATGATTACTATAGTGAGAGCTTACTGTATGGTATACTCGACCCTAAAATGGTGAACCCCTTCCCTTAAGCTTTTTGTCCAACAAAATGTTTCATCTGTCCCCGGTTGGGAATTTCTTGCTATACTTCGTGATAGTTTTTCATTAGATGTATATTTTTTTTCCATCTACTGATTCAGCTTTTCTATTGCGTTTACAGTGTTAGTTGGACTCCTTCCTTTTTGCTTAAGCGGTATGTGTTGACAGGAATTCGAGACGGTCCCCATGAACCATTTATTGCAGATTCAGTGGACTTTGTTGTTTCTCAGGTAATCTTTTCTTGCGTAATCAACTGCTTATTGGCAAACTGCTATTTTGCCTCAGTACGAAAGAATTTATTTTCAGACAATAAATAAAGAGTTTGCACTATACTTTTAGACTGCGAGATTAATCAACTGTCATCAAGCACTACATTTCCTTAAAATTTAATCTATATCCTGTTTTTAAGAAGAATTTGCGCTTATTGTGTTAAATGTTTTCTTTGATTTACTTGATTCAGGTGGAAACGCTCTCTAGAGAAGATTTGGCCTCCAGATTGTCGCTGACAACAGATGATGCTTCAGTGGGACCTCTTCTTCTTTCAGATTCGTTTATCACTATAATGGATGTATGTCATCTTAAGATATAATTACTTATTTCTGTATAATGCTGATATGAAATGAATTTTTTTGGATAGTTCTTTTTTATCTTAAAAAAAATCTTAATTGTCGAATCTCTAGATCAATTGTAATCGCATTGTTTTGATGTGCCGTGTACAAGCTCCTTTTTTGAGTAATACTATTCCACTCTTAAATTCCTCTGGTACCGGTAATTTCTATAATGCACCATCAATACATTTTGCTTGTGACACTGATGAAAATGTCTCACTGTTTTATCAGCACAATTATTATTATTATTATGGAAGTGTGGTATGGTACAAAATTTTTAATAACTCCACTTTCATCCTTGTACATGATCTTTCTCCTTTCTTAAAGACTAATGACTACTGTGCAATTCCTCAACAACTCAAAGATCAACTGGGTGAAAGATATCCAGAGGCAAGGCGCGCTTATTTGAAAACTGGTGGAGATTTTCCATTTCTTTCTAGGCCTGATGAAGTGAACTTGCATCTTCAGGTATATATGTGGTATCTGACTTTTCTTATTTTACATGGGATTTGTTCTGACAGTCTTGGGCACATGGGTTTATCTTTTAACATGTTTATATCCTCATGCAGTTACACCTCAGGCGTGTTGGTGTCGAAGCTCGGCCAGATTTGGTTCACAACATACCTAAGGGTGATCTTGGAGGAAGTCCTAGTAGCAAAGAGAGTAACGAAGATGAGTCTGACAAGTCCCACGAAGACGATAGAGGGGGCTCAGAGAATTCACCTGCTGATTATGACATAAATCCTACCCCAGAAAGCTCAGGATCCGGTAATTTAGACAAGCAGCCACTTGATAGTTCAGAATGTTGCCACTTGAATCATGAACACGCCTTATATGCCCTTCCTGGTGGATTCAAAGGGAGAACGAACATTCCAGGAACTTCTGTACATTTCATGTGCCATATTGCAATTTTACATCTTCTTCATTACATCAGTTCACTGTACATTATCTGGAACTATTCTTTGGAATTTAGTCAAGTTGTGTAAGTCAGAATTCTTTTGGAGATTCAATGTGTTGTGGTGAGAACCAAGGGTGTGAAACAAAGCTATTGAGATGGACTGTATTGTGGATTGGATGTCTGAGTTGAGTTCCTTTAGCTGGATGAACTTGAGATAGCGATGCTGTAAGTTATTGCGTGCAATTTGAAGGTAGTGTTTAAACTGTTCCATCCAAATTTATGTTCCATGTTTCAAGTATTTACGTGACCAAGAAATGTTGTGAAAATTTTCCTCTGTATATTTTTTTTATTTGGCACATTCTTCCTCTATGTATCTGTGAAGTCGGATAGTGGTCGCGTAAAATTCTACCTTTTTATTTAAAGCAGGTATTGAAATCAAATAACAGGCTAGAAAGATTGATGATAAACCACCACAATGTTTGTTGGTATAAATGATATTGCATTTGAATTTCTTAGACAAAGTTTCGCATTCGAATTTTACCGATAAAAATATAATATGATGAAAGGAAAAACCATATTTAAAACAATAAATCAAGTTTCTCAATAGGAATTGGTTATTCTGATTATTTACCTAGTTGGTACATAATTCGCAGGTATAAACCATTCCAGAATATTTTTTAGTTGTAATTCAACAGACTTCTGCACACAATTTGGCTAAACTGCGAATAATCAGAATATCGATTATCAATCAACCAAATGGTTAAATTGTAATGACTCAAATATGTGCTTGAGAAATGTATTAACTTGTATCGCCAGAAGATATTAATCTCTATTTCACCACGTTATGAGACTGATCACTTGACCCAAACATCTCATCTTGAAAGTTCTTAACACAAACCCGCGACTATATGATTGATTAGCTTGGATTCACCTTTCTGGACAAGTATCTGGCTTGTGTGGTGCATTATATTATGGTATTAAGGATGATACTGACATCTTTTATCGGTTTATCAGCTGTTATGACTTATGCAGAACATAATATCTGAATCCGTAGGACTCTTCTGTATTAAGCTGGAGAACTTTGTAATCAAGTACCGCATTAAACTTCTATCTTACTAATCCATGACTGAAACACCACACAAAAAGGAGTCAAAATATTGCCACAATTTGTATAAAACCCATTCTTAAGAAGTGGTATCCAAATAAGAGTAGCTCTTGATGCAAAACCCAGTGCTTACATAACTTCTAGAAAGCAGGGACTGTCGCAGCCAATTAGCAATGTTCTTAACGGAAAGTTATTCTCTACCCTTCGTCAGTTGGTAACCAATTTCTGACTTTCAGATATACCCAGCGCATCTCTTGGTAAGAACTCTTGTAAATGACATCTCTAAGAAAGTAATCGCACACGACAAATATTTGTATTTATCTTATTAATTTATTTTATATAATTAAAAAATAACGTGTAACGAAGACAAAATAATTCAATTCCATATAAATATAAATGTAAAACATATTACAAATAAATAAAAATTCAATAAAATATATAAGTTATATTTTAAATAATAGCTAAGCATCTAAGTCGGGATATATTATTAACTTTCCGATAAAAAAACAAATCCTTACACTGATTAAAATAAGCAAAGTTATATTCAAAATAGAAAGAAAAACATAATAGACGCTTTGTTGAGTGAAAGGGAGAATAAAATTCACAACCCAAATTTTGTATTCAAATTTTAAGTACAAAATCAATGACATTTATTTCGATGTTTAAACTACATCCTTGACACTCCACATTATTGGAACAACGTAAGGATTGGCTAAGCGAAAACATGAAACCCGAAGTATGATTTGGCGATAAATTTCAAAAGAAAACACTTTCACTTGCATTTGTGGCGATCTATCGGAAGCTAATTGTATGCACAGACATATGGTACTAAAGCAGTAAACACTGCGATCTTTCAAAAGTCAAAACTTCTCAGCATATATATTACTCGAAATTATAACCAAAAACCGCATTCAGCCATCTCTTTAAAAGACAACCTCCAACAGCTAAAATAAAATAAAAACACCACATTGATAAATTGACTTAACTACTTTGAAGTATCTTTCTCAGTCTAACCACAAGATCTTAGCGAATCTAAGACCACATTACCTATCCAGCCTTCAAATAAACATCAAAATGATCTGGCAAATTGCTAGCTCAACAGCTACTGCAAGGCAGTAAAGCCCATGAAAGGTGCATACATTCTCTAAGCAACCAGAGTGCTAGCAGTTGTTGATTCACTGCACAAATATTACAAGCCATCAATAGAAGGTCAGGGACAGGGCAAACAGGTAAACAAAAAAGACAATATTAGGTTTCAGATTACAAATACATAAGCAATGAACATCAGTAAAAATTAAATTCAATTAGAAAAAATTCATTTCTATGTAATATAACATCCAAATGATATCAAGTATGCATACAACACTTCTAGGAAAATGTCTATCAGCATGACACTTTCATCAGTTTTCACCATTAACAGATCTAAAAAACAAAACTATAAGTTGAATGACTATTTATGCCGCCCATCTCAAATAAATACTGAAAACGTGCTTGCAAAAAAGAATCAAAGTATTTGGTACACATAAATTTAACGTATACAGAGAAACGATACAAAGGAATTATCTAATCTGTGTTAGGAGAGGCAGAGAAAAACTGAAGCTAACCATTTCTTTTCACTTCCATTCCATTGCTCACAGCATAAAAGCATCGATAAAATAATATCAAAATAGTCATGGATGCAACATATAGGTGAAGGGTTTCAATGCACTTACTACTTCCAGACAGGTGGGAGCTTCTTGGTCTTCTTGTAGTAGCGAGCAAGACGGTGGATTCTGCTCTCCACGAGAATCAACCTAAACTTGGAGTCCTTGTCCTTTCTGTTTCTCTCCAGATGCTTCCTAATTGAAACTGCCTTCTTAATCAAATGGTACAAATCCTCTGGAATTTCAGGCGCAAGTCCTGAAAACAAACACCAAAACATTTTTCATCATTAGTATCAGTAGGGCACCTATAAACAAATACACATTCTATTTTACTTCACATTCCCACACCATCTCTTCTTCTTATCTCGCTTCTTTTACCATTCACACCACTCATCACATATATCACTTTGTTTCCTCCTATTCTTTCCTTTCTTTCTATATCTCTTCCTTACAACTATCCATTAGCATTTTCCATATTACAATCGCGTAAAAAATCAATAGAAATTGTAAGCGTTATAGCAGAGAGTAAGCACAAACCATGAGCTTTGAGGATCCGAAGGATTTTGCTGCCAGTAACGCTCTTCACCTGAGCAATACCATGAGAATCTCGAAGAATGACACCAATCTGCGATGGGGTTAAACCCTTCTTCGCGAACTTACAGATATTCTCTTCCACCTAGAAAATTCAACAGATGAGAAAAACAGATTGCACAATAAAAAAAAAAGGTTAAAAAACAAGATACAAGATATAAAAATATAATCTTTGAACACTGATACATAGAGAGATAGAAAGCTACATCTTGCGAAGAGATCTTAAGCCAACTGGGCGGTGTCCTTTTGTAGGGCAAAGCAGAAGAGGATATACCCTTACTGAAACCAAAAATAAAAAACTTTGATTTCGAATAATGGAAAAGAATAGAACGAAATTGATGAAAGAACTTGACAGATTGGTACAAACCCGCGGCTGTGCATACGACCCATGGCTGGTGCTGTGACTTAGTTGAAGCTCTGCTTCTTCTGATTAGGGTTGCGACGCTCTTCGGCACACTACACTCTGAAAAACCCTAGAATCTGAACCCTTGTCTATTATTTATAAATGAAACAGCCACCCCAAAAAATCACTAAAATTTATATTAGAATTATAAAAACATTAATATAAAAGTAATTATAAAAATAAGTTTTTTTTTTTATTAACTTCTACAATTCTATAATTACACATATCCACTCTAAGTACACTTTTACGTACCATTATATAAATATATCTTTTGGTCATTTTCAATTATACTATTTTATCTTTTATTTTAATTAAAATAATTCTATTACTTAAAAAAAAAAAAAAATATATATATATATATATATATATAAACTATAATCTTTTGACAAAAAAGAATTCTTCAACTCAAGAATAACTATATAATTATTTAACTTTTTTTCTATATTTTTAAAAGTTATGTGTGTTAGCAAGTGTAAAATTTAGATAATAATATCAACAAAATCAGTTTTGTTCATAAATATAATATTGGTAATAGATAAGTTAAAAGAAAGTCACATTTAGAGATGACAACGGGACGGGACGGAGACGGGTTTCGTTATCCCATACTCATTCCTGCATAAAAAATTCATCCTCATACCCAAACCTAACGGTTATCAAACTTTTGTTTCATCCCCATCCCCACCGGGTAACGGGTATAATCTCGTACACATACCCGTACTCATGTTCTAATTACTTCAATATTAATTTTTATAAAAGAAAAAAATTACAGTAAAGAAAACATAATATTATCAAATATTCAATATTAGGAGGATGATTGTTTCTTGCATATCAAATACTTTGAAATAAATTATAATTGTTTACATTTTAGATTAGAATACCAAATAAAATTTCATGAGAACCAAAACATTTATTAAATTTGCAAACTACAACATTGATGAACTTAGTTGATAAAATTAAAAAATATTTCAAAAAAATATAAAAGGAAAACAAATATTCAAATTAAAATATATTTTAAATG
>Ga0214542_1008031_pt1 | contig 17858 bp, 14 predicted proteins | sample CNSS1metaG_FD_160096 | JGI IMG/M metagenome (GOLD analysis project Ga0214542, IMG submission 160096) | Root nodule microbial communities from cowpea collected in UCLA plant growth center, Los Angeles, California, USA - CNSS1 | ecosystem: Host-associated > Plants > Roots > Nodule | place: USA... | reverse complement strand
GTGTGCAAGGCTAATTTCGTTCTAGCACAAAAGGAGACAAAGAATGTGTCTCATATGTCTCCAAAATGTGGCCAAAGTGTGCTAAAAACAAAGGAGACCAAAGGTACATAGGTACACTTGTTTTATGGCTTTTACTTTATGCTTTATGCCTTTGCTTTACTCTCTCCTCCACATCATTTATGCTCCCCAATCACCATGCACCACCTAGCATTGCTTTCTTACTCCTAATTAACCTACAAAGCAAATAAACATAGATTAGCATGTTGGCTTAAGTCAAGTCAACTATAGTCAACAAGTCAAACCTAGTCAAAGGTCAACAAGTCAACTAAAGTTGATTTAACTAAGTCAACTTAAGGAATCAAAAATAACAAACACAAATGAAAGGGATGAAGGATTAATGAACTTCCTTTCTAAACATGCTTAGTTTTCTTAAGCATGTGCCTCCATCCTTGGTTGGGGTCAATCCTTCATCACACATACATATATTTATGTCTTGTTCTAATTCCAATCATTCTCATGTTATTATGGACATCATAAAAAACATTACAGATACACTTAGTGACCAATGACCAATACCTCGTAGTGGGTCTTGATGTAAAGAGATTGATAACCATTGCCTCGTAGAGGGTCTTGATGTAAAGAGATCGATGACCATTGCCTCGTAGAGGGTCTTGGTGATGAGAAAATCCATGACCATTGCTTTACAAAGGGTCTTGATGTAAACATAAGAAAATCAATGACCATTGCGTCGTAGAGGGCCTTGATGTAAACGTAAAGGAATCAATGACCATTGCGTCGCAAATGGTCTTGATTTAAACATAAGGAAATCAATGACCATTGCATCGTAGAGGGTCTTGATGTATACATAAGAAAATTAATGACCATTGCCTCGCATGAGGTCTTGATGTATAAACGGTGAACCTGGATTTTACTCTTGAAGTGTCGACAAACACCTCGTGAATGCCTAACATTTGTGAGACTTACACTAAAAAATGTCATTGTTGACTTTTGTTTTCAAATTTCTTTATTTTTTTTAAATGATTTTCAATGATTTTGTGGAGTATGATGGCTGATTTGATGATGCATGATATGTTATGATTTCTTTTTGAACCTATATGATGATGCATACATGGATGTGTGGATGCATGGGTGGAATTTGCTTTTTTTCATTTTTCATTTTTCCTTTATTTTAATTTCAGAGCAAGGAAAAATAGGCTTAAAGGATAGAAAAAAAGTTGTGAGGCCAGACAAAACTAGGTTTAGGGACTAGTGTGGAAACTAGGCTTGGGGGCCAGTATGGGAACTAGGCTTAGGGACCAAATTGGAAACTGGGCTTATGGTATATTTGTCATTCATAAGAATGAAGAGGACCATAAATTTGAGAAACATCATAGAAACAAATTTTTGTATTTTTTTAATTTTCTTCCTTCTAAAACGAAAGGATTCAATAACCATTCATATGAGTGAAAAGAGTTTTGATTGGAAACTGTTTTATTCAAATAGATGAATGACTCATGTATGCATGACTTGGTTTGATGTATGAATTACCTTATGTATGAATTTTTCTTTTGCATTTATTTTGAAAACAAATTCGAATTGATCCCCATTTCATTGTTATTTCGAATTCATGGAATCATTCAACTTTGATTTTTTTTTTTTACTTTTCCAAATCATTTCTTTGGTCTAATCAGTTTACTAACAAATAATTTTTTTAATCATTTCTTTTGAAACACTATTTGAATGACTTGCATGAAATTGCCAAGGGCTTGAAAAGGTTTGGATGAGGTGATGAAGATTAACTAGGGAGTTACCCCAATTTGAATTGGACTTGGGGCATAAAATGTGTTTGGACTTTCCCCAATTCTTGATGGTATGAAGGAAATTATGGGGACTTTAAAAAATTACCCATAGTGTGAGAGCCTAGGATGGTCTTAGGGTGCAAAGGCATGTTTAGTTTTTCCCAATTAAGGAGATTGAAAAATGACAGGGTCTTCACAAGTTGGACCTAATGTGATCACAATCTTTGTAACATCCCGTCAGGATATTACAGATTTTTAATAATAAATAAAGAAATACTAAAAATTTTCATTTAATAATACCTCATTTCCCAAAACGTGGGAGATTTAAAACTTTATTAAATCTATGAATAGTCCAAAATTCTATAATGTATAAAACTCAAAATAATATAAAACCAGCCATAGTGTTTAAAACTGGAATAATAACTAAAATGTCTCATGAGAGTTTACAATTTATTTCCAAAACATAATAAATAAAAAGACTCCCATGCTATCCTCGCTTCGTGGCTAAGTCTCACCAACACCACCTGCATCAACGTCATCTGCTCACATGTACCGCGCACACGATCATCGCCAATCACAAACAGATAGGGTGAGCTTAACAGATAAAGCATATAACTACATTTACATACATAAATAAATCATTTATATTTATTTCATGCAAACACTGAATGAATTCCTTCAATATAGTCCTTATGACATGACCACAACCATGGCTTTCATGTTCTACTTCTTCTAGTGATAACCTTTAGGTGATTTGCTACTATACCTATCAACCACAACCGATAGAGCACGTGCGGGAAACCATTGCTACGGATCAAACACCACAGCGCCAGGTGGAGTTCCCAAATACGAACATAGTTCGCAACGTCCAAGACTACCAAACTTGTCAGTTAACTACTGAGGATGGGAATCTCTCTAGACCCATCCATACTGGCCACAACCCGAGCTCAACTCAAGGGTTCCTCGTGTTCATCCGCCATCCCGAGCTCAACTCGAGGGATGCCATTCCGAGCTCATCTCGAGGAATGCCACATGTTTAACCCTTATCTCGAGCACAACTCAAGGGACACGTTCCGAGCTCAACTCAAGGAACACCAATAATCCCACCTTTGAAGCACCACCAAAAGCCTTGTAGATCATAGAATCAGAAATCTAGAACACAATGCTGTAGCAGCCATATCGCCTGGCGGGGGACACGTACCGCTAGGTGCTGCCAGCTTCCAAACTGCCTGGCTAGTGACGAGTACAGCCAAGCGCTTAGCGCCTCTGAAGTAACCCACGCTGCAGATCCTGTCTGGCAAGTATACTCCTACCGCCAGGTGCAAGTGTTCCAAAGCCCACTAACGTAACGACCATTGCTTATTGGGATCACCTCCGTTGCCAGGCGCCACATACATCAGACCCCACTGTTTTCCTTGCTATCGCCTGGCGGATGCTGCTATACCACTAGGCGCTACACCAGTAATCTACGACAGTACGAAATTTCAAAACTTCTGAATCGGTGGTTGCCGAAACTTGAGCCTATAATCTACATCGTTTTCATCCCAATTGATGGAGCTTGGTGGAGACATGAAGCTCACATGGAAGAGTGGAAGGCAAGTTTGTAGGCTCTTGCTTGCAATGGATAGGTGAAAGGGTGAATTATTTAGAGGTAGCTCTAGCTTAGGAAGAGGGCTAGAGGTAAAGAGAGTAAGCTCTCTAAAAGATGACTCTCAAGTAGCAATAGTGAGGAGTGTTCTCAACTCAAAGTGTCCATTGCACAAAAATTCAAGAGTGAGTACAATGCTGAAAAATTAAGGCTTTTATACTTAAGCCATTACACATGAAGAATCTTGACCCTTGGATGAGAAGGAGAAAGCATCTTGGCCTTTGATGCTAGCTTGGAGAAAAAGGCTTGATCTTGGCCATTGGATGATGCCTTGGAAAATGAGGAAGCATTCCTAACCCTTGAATGCTTTGGATCCATGAGGTGTAGGAAGAAGTGTTGACTTCCACTTAGTCCACCTTGGCTCTTTTGATAGCTCGTGGCCACATCTCCTATTGGGCTTAGTCAAGACCAATTTTATCAATTCAACTACACATTGTTTGACTTATTATTCTAGAAAACAAGGCCTAAACAATGGGCCAATCTTATTGCTATTCTATTGCTCTTTGATACACCTCTTCAAATCTTCACATCTTCTTTGGCCCATGTGAAGAGTGTGAGAAACCTATGTGGGTATGAACCATCTTGAATGAAGCCCAATTGGATCTTTTTGAGCATGCCCCTTGTTATTAGGCCTTATGATGGGCTTGGGCTTGGAGGTGCATGTGGGCCATGGATTGGGCCTTGAGCATGATTTGGGCCTAGGCGTTGGCCGAAGCTATAAGCCTTGTTGGGATCACATCATCCCATCCCACTTGAAGAGGATCTGACCTCACAACAACTACAACTGGGTTCCACCAGGATCAAAAACATATCTGCAACAATCATCAAACATAATTTCAATAAAATCATAAAGAGCATGCAGTAGATATTGACAGAAAATGTGTGAAGATGGGCTTTTAAGTTTTGAAAAATGTGAGATTCGACCCATTTCAAAAAAATTGTGATTTTCATTTTGACTTAATTGAAACTTAAAAGGTAACTCTAAGTCAAAGTTTGGTTTTGAAAAATCTTTTGAGCAGTTTGAAATAATGAATGATGGTGGAAAAACATTTTTAGAAAGAAACAAGACAAAATAATTAATGGAAGATAAGGTAGAGTGTAAAGATGGAAGCACTCCCTTTGGAATCTTGATCTTGAGGTTTATGCAAGGATGTTGTATCATTACTGCCCTAGACAATAGTTCCTTTGCTTCTTTCCTTTTAATATCTGCCTCTTTTCTGTTTAACTCTTACTCTTTTCTTTTTAATTCTTCCTCTGGTCTTATTCTCTCTTTTTCTTCATACTTTTTTCTTTCTTTTTCCTCCTTCTCTTTTCTCAACTTCTCAATTTTCTCAGTTCCTCTTGCTCTTTTTTCTCTTTCTCGGCACGAAGCTTCTCAAGCTTTTCTTTTACTCTTTGCATATCAAACTCGTGAAACCTTTTAAGCTTCTCTCGTTCTCTCTTTTGTTTTTCTCTTTCTCTTTGTTCACTCAGGAGTAAGTCCAAATTGTTCTTAAAATCTTTTTCGAGTCTAGAAAACTAAGCAAGATTTTGGATGAATGCATCACCTATATCAATGAAGTCTTCTATCCTAAACTGTTGCTCTTTAGTGATCCTAAATGAAGGGAGAATGAAATGTTTCCACATGCATGCTTTTAATTCAGAAAATGTGTTAATGCATGATTTTCTCCCCTTTTTCACTCTATACTGCCTCTCTTGCCACCACTCGGATGCATGTCCTATAAACCTAGAAGTAACATGCCTAAGAATGTCAAATTGACTATATTTACTAAACAATGGTTGCACCAATTTTTCTGTATCCCACATCCAATCTTTAAATGATATTGGTCCTATATCCTCCCCAAAGAATGGAATGTCACTATGAAATGTATGATGCAACTCATGACTACCATGCTTATGCAACCTAGGACTATATGTAGAATATGTACTCATGGTGATTGAATGAACTTATGCAACTTGAACAAAGTGTGGTAGAGGAAATCAATTACAAGTGGACCTCCAGGTTAGGCGAGGTGAGTCTTTAAGACTTCTTAAATACCAAGGCTAATCCTTGCCAAGATACACTTGTAAAAGGTGTCAAATATCACACAATTGTCTAAGTGCTGAGTAAATAGAATCACTTGAGTCACTAAGCTCAAAACAAGCAAACAAGACTCAAAGAAATTTAACACTAAAAATAGACCCCTAAATGGCAAAAGATTAGAGACTTTGGTCTCACACTTAAGCCTCTAAAATAATTTTACACCAATTTGAAACCTACAATTTTTTTACTCCCATTTGACACGTAAAATATTTTTACATCCATTTGACACGTATAATGTTTTTACTCCCTTTTGACACCTAAGATATTTTTACAATCATTTGACACTTAAAATATTTTTACTCTCATATTACACTTATAATTTTTTTACTCCCATTTGACAACGAAGATATTATTTACACTCATTTGACACATAAAATATTTTTACACACACTTGACACCTCATAATTTTTTACACCTATTTAACACTTAAAATATTTTTACACTCATTTGACACCTAAAATATTTTTACACCCATTTGACAGTTGTTATTTTTTTACTCCCACTTGTCACCTAAAATATTTTTACACTCATTTGAAACCTAAAATATTTTTATACTAATTTCACAACTACAATTCTTTTACCTCTATTTGACACCTAAAATAGTTTTACACTCATTTGACATGTAAACTATTTTTATACCAAATTGACACCTATTATTTCTTTCCTCCCATTTGAAACCTAAAAATATTTTTATACTAATTTCACACCTACAATTCTTTTACCCCATTTGACACCTATTTACACTAATTTGAAACCTAAAATAATTTTACACTAATTTGAAAGCTACAATTTTTTTACTCCCATTTGACGCATAAAATATTTTTACACCCATTTGACATCTATAATTCTTTTACTCCCTTTTGACACCTAAGATATTTTTACAATTACTTGACACCTAAAATAGTTTTACACCCATTTTACACCAATAATTTTTTTACTCCCATTTGACTGCTAAGATATTTTTACACTCATTCGACACAAAAAATTTTTTAACACCCATTTTACACCTAAAATATTTTTACACCTATTTGACACCTATTATTGTTCTACCCCCATTTGAAACCTAAAATACTTTTACACTTATACGACACCAAAAATATTTTAACAACCATTTGACACCTGTTATTTTTTTACTCCCATTTCAAACCGAAAATAGTTTTACACTCATTTGGCACCTAAGATATTTTTACACTCGTTTGACACAGAAAATTGTTTTACACCCATTTGAAACCTAAAATATTTTTACTCCCATTTGTCAGCTAAAATATTTTTTTTCACCCATTTAACACCCAAAATATTTTTACAACCATTTCAGACGTAAAATATGTTTACACCTAGTTCACACCTATACTTATTTTACTCCCATTTGCCACCTAAAATATTTTTACACTCATTTGACACATAAAATATTTTTACACCCATTTGACACCTATAGTTTTTTTACTTCTATTTGACACCGAAATTTTTTTTACTCCCATTCGACACCTAAAATATTTTTACACCCATTTCACACTTATAATTTTTTTACTCCGTTTTCACACCTACTATTTTTTTAGTCCCATTTAACACCTAAAAATTTTTTACACCCATTTGACGGTTATAATATTTTTACTCCGTTTTGACACAAAAAAAAATTTTACACTCATTTGACAACAAAATTATTTTTACTCCTATTTTACACCTATAATTATTTTACTCCTTTTCTATAGCTAAAATATTTGTCCACTCATTTGACACCTTAAATTTTTTTACACCCATTTGACATCTAAAATATTTGTACATCCAATTGTCACCTAAAATAGTTTTATACCCATTTGAAACCTATTATTTTTAACTCCCATTTGAAACCTAAAATATTTTTACACTCATTTGACACCTAATATAGTTTTACACCCATTTGACACCTATTATTTTTTTACTCCCATTTGACACCTAAAATATTTTTAGACTCATTTGAAACCTAAAATTTGTTTACACCCATTTGACACCTGTAATATTTTTACTCCCATTTGACACATAAAATATTTTTACACCCATTTGACATCTAAAATATTTGTACATCCAATTGTCACCTAAAATAGTTTTATACCCATTTGACACTTATTATTTTTAACTCCCATTTGAAACCTAAAATATTTTTACACTCATTTGACACCTAATATAGTTTTACACCCATTTGACACCTATTATTTTTTTACTCCCATTTGACACCTAAAATATTTTTAGACTCATTTGAAACCTAAAATTTGTTTACACCCATTTGACACCTGTAATATTTTTACTCCCATTTGACACCTAAAGTATTTTTACTCTCATTTGACACCTAAAATATTTTTACACCCATTTGAGGCATAAAATTTTTTTACACCCATTTGACACTTAAAATTTTTTACTCCCAATTGACACCTAAAATTTTTTACACCCATTTGACATGTGTACTTTTTTTACTCTCATTTGACACCTAAAATATTTTTACAATCTTTTGACACCTAATGGTGGTGGCCAAGGTGGTGGTGTTATGAGCGAACCTCAGCGAATACTCTCGCGAATCGGCACGCGAACACTCCACAGATGCCGATCTACGCAGCGGAAGTTATCAAATCGGCACTTACAAGAGTTCTAGTAGGGAACTCTCCCTCAATCGGAACCTAAGAGGTGAATACCTCTCTAGAAGGTGAACTAAGACGAAAGGGGAAATTTATCACTCTCATTCATCAAAGCTGTTTACAATGAGTTGGCCTACACCTTTTATAGATCAAGGTCAGCCGAGAAGATTAAACAAAGAAAAGAAGTAAACCCTAATCTAAGGTGTGATACACGTGAAGGGAGATATCAAGAACTGAACCCTGAACGCATGAAAGGTTGGAGTGCGCGTGAGAGAATGGGCTGCATAGGTGATGTTCATCTGCCGAAGGAAACCCTAGCCCTAATTGAGCCACTCCTTTATGTGAAACAAGCTGGAACGAACCCTAATAGAGGGTTGGCTTTTGGAAAATGAGTAGCGCGTTAAAGGAAATGAAAGTGTGGGTTGGATGTGGACTTTGGTTAATCTACAAAATAACCAAGTGACGAGGCTTGGAGCAATTTGATTCAGTCCCAATAAAGTGATGCGTGTAGGAAAAACAAGTGTTGGCTGCAGCTGGCCCAATATACGCATTTCTACTCCACTCCAAACATTATTATACGTTGCAACTTGAAGAAATGGCTGTGACGCTGATCAAACATTGGGCCGCAGGTGGCTTCTAGAATTAAGGCAGGCCCAACTAGCACGTGACAGATTCTTTCAGCATGAAAATAGCAATCATAGACATAATTAAATTGGCACATGCTGCAATTTAATTGGAGTGCAGGAACAAAATCATTATGGGTTGGTATGGAGAATAATTGGGCCGCAGGCCCAATACAAATTGGTACCTTGGAAATATAGGTTGCAATTTAACTCAACAAACCTAATTAGAACACATTTATTTAATTAAAAATAAAAGAAATTAAAAAGAATGGGCCTAGTCAATAGCCCAAGCCATGAAGCCTTAGGGTGATATTCATCATCCCCTCCTTCTTGAAGAGGATCTGTCCTTAGATCAAGAGGTTTCTTTTAAGGCTCACAACATTAGAAGATGAATTCCTCCAAGATCAAAAATATGTATGCAATAATCATTAAACAATTTTTCTGTTAATTTTTGAAATGGAAGTAGAATATATTTGTAAGGGCTATATGAAGAAGGCCTTTTAATTTTGGAAGGATTTGGTACATAGCCTACTTCACAAAAATGCTGCTTGTCACTTTTACTTAATCAATACCTAAAAGGTAACTCTAAGTCAAAGAAGATTTTTGGAAATTCTTTTGAAGTGTTTAAAATGAATGATGAAGGTGGAAAAACAATTTTAGGGAGAACTAAGACAAAAGTATTAACGACAAATAAAGAAGAGTTGAAAGATGAAATTACTCCCTTGAGGTCTATGGAAGGAGTTGTAGGATGTTGTATCTCTACTTCCCTAAGCATTATTTCTTTTCTCTCAATCTCTTTCTCTTTTCTTTTAAACTTTTTCTCTTGTCTTACTCTCTCTTCAAATTCTTTTCTCTCTTTTTCCTCCTTCTCTTTTCTCAGTTGCTCCTCTTCTTCTCTCAATTCTTGTTCAAATTTCTCTCTTTCTTTCTGCTCTCTTCTTTGAATTCTTATTCTTATTCAAGAGTATTGTGAGTTTTTCCTCCTTCCTCCTTGCTATCTCAATTTTCTTTTTCTCTATCTCACGATGAAAATCAAAGAAAGGTGGTATGGATGTTCTTCTCATGCATGCTCTCAACTCACTCCAATTTTGAATGGGAGATTTTCTTCCTTTTTCCACACTAGATTGCCTATAATCCTACCACTCTTTTGCATGTCCTACAAAACTAGAAATGCACAAAGTAAGAAAATAGTATTTACTATGTCTAAGATGGAATGGATGCACCAAATCATATATTTCCCTCTCCCAAGATATGTATGATAATGCACTTATGTCCTCACCAAAGAAAGGGAATGTACTCTCATGTGTATGATGCATTTTATCCTCACTATGACTACCTAAATGCAATTCACTGTACAAATGAAAACTCATTTTGCCAAAAACACTTATCAAACAATTTTTCACAAAGAAACTTTAGGAATTTCTAAAGAGAATATAAAGGAAAAGATTTCTAGAGATGTTCCCAGGAAAAGGAGGTGAGTCTCATGTACAGTCTTAGAAACCAGACCTTTTCTAGCCAGAAATCTCTAAATTTCTTTCACAAAAATTCCCAATAAAATTTCCCAGCAAGACAGATCTTAATTGTGAAAAAAAACTTTCAAAGTGTGTGAAATTTTATGACCAAAGAAAGGTCAACTAAGTGTTTAAAGATTTGCACCTAGATATCACAGAGACATAAAACATAAATTTCAACATGCATAGCACACACATAACCTAGACATAGAAAACATAAAGAACAAGAAAACATAAAAACAAGAAAACATAAAAACAAGAAAACATAAACTAGATGAAAAGTTTTCCTAAGTGAAGAATCAAGTGGCACTTGGAATCCCTTGATGACCTCACACTACACGTTAAGAAGCTATTACACACCAAGTTAAGGTTAGGATTGCTCTAAAGCATTTTCCCACCTAAGCCAAATGAAACTGAAAAAATACACAAAGTTCGTGATACACAAACAAACAGAAACTAAAACTAGTGTGGCTGGTGTGTTGTCTTAATGTAGCACTCTCACTCAAGCCCAAATTTTTTTCTCTGTTTCTCTTGGTCCAGCCACAGAATGGGTGCTCTCACGTGTTTTCACTCCTTCTTTAAGTCCTAGCTCACTCCACAAGTCATCTCGAAATGCTATCTCAATGTCTTTTCCCACAATTCATCCTACAATTCTACCTTCAAGAGAAAGGTAATCACCTACAAAGTTGCCAAAGCAGTGAGTTGTATGCCAACTGAAACAAGATCACTCACGGTCTTCCACATAAGAATAACAAAGCAGAAAATCAAGAAAAGCTCAAATGGAAGAATTGGACAACATCAAGTGAAGGATTGAATGACAAACTTAATGGAATAAGCAAACAAGACAAGTAAGAAAAAGGCTAAGCAATAAAGGATAGCACACAAAAGAGAACCTAAGGAATGTGTCTAGAACAAGATTAACAAAACTAAAATCCAGAAGACACAAAACAAGTTGAATCAGGAACACATGGAAATTGAAATTTAAGAGGACAGTAGCAAATATGGGACCATGTGCACACTGTTTTACTCAAATCAAAGGTTCAAACATTACTTTGCAGACCAAAAGTACTTTTCATGTATTTTTCATCATATTTCAATTTCACTGGACTTCTTTCTTTGGATTTTAATTCTCAAATATCTTAATCAACAACGCACAACAGTTTGGAAAGGCTACTTCCAATTCAGTAATCAACGCATATGACAGAGACAAGTGATCCAACTAAAAATTTTGAAAGACAAACAAAGAAACAAAGGAAGCTCAATCACAGAAATGCTTAGCCAGTGCAGAGCACCACAACAACGTGCCACAAATTGATAATGAAACAGTTACAGTGGTATATAGAAAAAGTAAAATTGATATGCAACCATTCATCAATGATGAGATATCAATGTAGACGATACAAGTTCCAGCAAAAGCAAGTACACATGGCCAAGTGAACATCTGCAGATGGTTAGAAATAAAGAGAAACTAAACCAACACGGAAGAAACAAAGTGCAGTTTAGTTTAGCCAATAAACACAGCCAAAACAAGCAACAACAAAACTGGAAGTAACAAGACCAAGATTATTGCATCAAACACAAACTGACTAGAATACACTTTAGAAATATTATCCAAACTGCACCAACTGAACATAACGGACCAGGCAGAAAACAACACAAATACCATGGCCATCAACATCTTCAGATATTAAAGAATAGCAAAATACGAAACCAGTACTGGAAGAACTAAGGATACAAAACAAGTTCAAATCCAAAACACACGACCAAGGTTAAGTGAGTTCAAATTCAAACGGGAATCCATTCATGCAATCAACAAGCTTGGCGGTCTAATCAGCAAAAGAATATTGTACCTAAACAGATGCATGGAGTTCAAACAACAACAAAACAATCAAAGGAGCAAAGACGCAGCCTATGTGTGGACCAAAACCAACTCAAGTTCCACTGAAACAATCTGAATAGAATCAAATATATCATCAAAGTAGTGGAAACATTACAGTTTTGGCCAGCACAATCATGGGCAAGCACATGAATGGCAGAAACAACACAGGAACAATGAAAAAGAAATCAGGCACGAGTAAAACCCGGAACAGCTAGAAGCATACACTGTAGAACAATTGCCAATGATCTAATAGCAATTAAAGAACACCACAAAACACAAATTCAGATACTAGACACACATTTTACAATTGAAATTGAAACAGCACACAAAAATTAGGGACAACTCTATGGAATCAATAACATATCAAGCAACGAAACATTACCGAAGACAAAACACGAGATTATAAAATTTTAAAGCTAAGGAAGCAAAACTGAAATTAAACCCTAACGGACATGGATTCAACGACATAATTAGAGATCTATGACAATGCATCAGATATTGATTCAAAAAATTAGATCAACGCATTTTGAATCAATTTCAACAAGGAAAAACACAACATCACTGATTAAAACGTAGAAAATCACTCAATCATACAATGAACAAGAAAGAAACAAACAATGAAGAAGAAAATGAATAGAGATACTCATCTTTGAAGACCTTCAGCTCGCAACCTGAGCATTGAATACCACATGATGAGCGAACCTCAGCGAATACTCGCGCAAATCGGCTCGCGAACACTCCAGAGATGCCGATCTACGCAGCGGAAGTCATCAAATCGGCACTTACACGAGTTCTAGTGGGGAACTCTCACTCAATCGGAACCTAAGAGGTAAATACCTCTCTAGAAGGGGAGCTAAGACGAAAGGGGAAATTTGTCACTCTTATTCATCAAAGCTGTTTACAACGAGTTGGCCTGCACCTTTTATAGATCAAGGGCAACCGAGAAGATTAAACAAAGAAAAGAAGTAAACCCTAATCTAAGGTGTAATACACGTGAAAGGATATATCAAGAACTGAACCCTGAACGCATGAAAGGTTGGAGCGCGTGTGAGAGAATGGGCTGCATAGGTGATGTTCATCTGCCGAAGGAAACCCTAGCCCCAATTGAGCCACTCCTTCATGTGAAACAAGCTGGAACGAACCCTAATAGAGGGTTGGCTTTTGGAAAATGAGTAGCGCGTTAAAGGAAATGAAAGTGTGGGTTGGATGCGGACTTTGGTTCATTTACAAAATAACCAAGTGACGAGGCTTGGAGCAATTTGATTCAGGCCCAATAAAGTGATGCGTGTAGGAAAAACAAGTGTTGGCCGCAGCTGGCCCAATATACGCATTTCTACTCCATTCCACACATTATTATACGTTGCAACTTGAAGAAATGGTTGTGATGCTAATCAAACATTAGATCGCAGGTGGCTTCCAGAATTGATGCAGGCCCAACTAGCACGTGACAGATTCTTTCAGCATGAAAACAACAATCATGGACATAATTAAATTGGCACATGCTGCAGTTTGATTGGAGTTCAGGAACGGGATCATTATGGGTTGGTATGGAGAATAGTTGGGTCGCAGGCCCAATACAAATTGGTACCTTGGAAATATAGGTTGCAATCTAACACAACAAACCCAATTAGAACACATTTATTTAAATAAAAATAAAAGAAATTAAAAAGAATGGGTGATGAATTCAAATTTTGGCCCTCATTTAATATTTAAATTTGGGAATTTAATTGAATTTTCTGTGCTTAAAGATTGATTCAATTAGGATTTGTGATTATCAGATTCATTTAGTAAGTTTGGTAAAAATGGAGTAAAAATTGATTTTAGTTGCATAAAATATTATTGGATATTCTACCGTTTGTTAATGCAGCTGGAATTTATTTTTGGTCATTACTAGTGTGGATTTGAAATATTCAAAGTTATAAAATAAGTTCAAAATCAAGAAATTCTGGAAAAGAATAAATCAAGAGCTAAATGCACCCCCAGATTTTATTTGCACATTCCTCCTGCAAGTGGACCACAAAAACATGTTCTGTACCCCCAATCTTTATTAAGTTGCACCCCTCCTACTACTTAAACTCCACTCAACCAGATACTGCGATATGGCAATCCTGACCTTTCAAATTAGGCCAACCATATGCTGACACGTGTCATAATCCTCCACTCACCAAAATGACCAATTAGACACTACCACGTCATCATCTCCTCCATCTCACACATGAAACCCTAACCCTAATTTTCATCATCTCCTTCCATCACCATGGCAGTCACCACCCTTACCGGTAACAAACTTTCCAACCACCGCGAGGCACCGCGCACCATCATCACCACGCTTCTCCATCTCCATCGCACCTACAACCTTCATCATCTCATCAACCTTCACGAATCTGAGCCGCATCCACCATTTTTGATCTTCATCTTCTCGTAGTGCATTACCTGGAATAACTTCATCTCACTGCCAACACCACCATATTTCCAATGCAGATCTGAAACTCCATCTCCACTCCTTCGCGAGCACACAGCCAACAACCGAAGCAGCACCTACATCGTCACGCCACCATCAACGACAACACCAGATTCGTGAACTTTCTTTTCGCGTACCACCATGGTCACCGCAGATCTGCAACCAGAATTTGTTGCACCTTCCACCAACGCAAACCTGCATCACATCACCGTTGGCACGGAGAGCAACCAGAATCCGTTCACACCACTACACCCCTCGCTGGCAGCCACCGCGCAACGCGCACAACCATGGCATCCTTCACTACCCCTGTGTCATGAGGCAGTAGATTCACCATTGATGGACCTCTATGGCAGTGCCACCATCTTCATCACACGAACCAGACTGCACCACCTGCAGCAGTGGAACAACCATCGCAGTAGCACCACCTTTTCGCAGCCAAAGTGTGAGAGAAACCCTAGTCTTGAGAGAGAAAACACTTTGCCACGTGTTAGGCTGCTATTGGACAGTCAACGGGTCAAAGTTGGTCAACTGGTCAAACTCTGGTCAATTTTGTAAAAATGATTAAATAAGAGAGGCAGAATTGGAAATTGGACAGAAATTAAGTTGCTAATTAATTAAATAAAAATAAAATATTTTAGCAACCGATAGATAAAGCCCAAAGTCCAATTGAAGCCTATATAAAGAGACTTAAGGGAGTAGAAGGGAGACAACTTACAACTTAGAACTCTCTGGTTTTGGTAGACACCGTCATCCATCACATCTCTCATTCTCTCTTTTCTTTTATTTTCTTTCCTTTATCATATTATCATGTATTCCATCAAAGCCATGGAGGGCTAAGCATTAAGGGTTGATTCCACTGTAATTTCTTAACTGGATTCTGAGGTTAGATGAATTTATATGTTTGTTATTTTGATTATTGTTGTGGTTTTTGTTTATCTATGTCCTTTGCTTCTTAATCTCGAATAGAAAATATTGATTTTAAATCTACATGCATGCTAATCATATGAGTTAAAAGGTTTTTAAATTAAATTGAGACTTTACTTTGATTTTATTTAGAAACTTTCATTTAATTAAATAAGTTTTTTCCAATAATTGAGACTCTACTTTGATTAGAGGTAATTACTTTAACTAAAATTAGTCAAGACTTTACTTTGATTAATTAAGTTTTCTATTTGGTGAAGAAACAAAGGAATAGACATGATTAGGCATAGTAAAATTTAATTGAGACTGTACTTTGATTGAATTTACTATGGATAATCTAATAATTATCACTTTTAATTGAGACTGTACTTTGATTAAAAGTGAGAATGCCAACAAATGAATTGAGTCTTTACATTGATTAATTTGTAAATCAACAACAATAATTAATTTAACAATAATCTCTAGATAACCAATGAAGAATCTTCTTTAGAAAAAGCAGTGGAATTGACCTATTTACTATTACTATGTTTACAATCTTCCGTGTCATTTTCTTTGCATATCAAAACCCCCTACTTTTATAGTTGCTAGTTTTAATTTAATTTTTATAAGAATCAAATATTTGAGATCAATTCTACATTCGTTGTGAGACGACTCAAGGTTATCTTAACCCTAACTATTTTGTTCACTACTAATTTGCAATACTGAAGTTGCTAAAGTTAAGTAGTGGTAATTTGATCGCTTAACGACAACGTTATCAATGGGCCTAGTCAATAGCCCAAGCCATGAAACCTTAGGGTGACATTCATCATGGTGGTTGTGGTGGTGATGGCCGTAGTGGTGGTGGTAATGGCCCTGGTGGTGGTCGTGGTGGTGGCTGTGGTGGTTCTGGTTGTGGTGGTGGTAGTGGCCATGGTGGTGGTGGTGGTGGCCGTTGTGAAGGTTGTGGTGGCGGTGGGGATGGTGGATGTGCTAGTGGTGGTGGTTGCTGTGAGGGTGGTGGTGGTGTCGGTGGTGATGGTGGTGGAGGTGGTGGATGATGAAGGATTGACCCAAACCAAGGATGGAGGCACATGTTTAAAAAGACTAAGCATGTTTAGAAAGGAAGTTCACTAATCCTTCATCCCTTTCATTTCTGTTTGTTATTTTTGATTCCCAAAGTTGATTTAGTTGAATAAACTTTAGTTGACTTGTTGACCTTTGACTAGGTTTGATATTTTGACTATAGTTGACTTGACTTAAGCCAACATGCTAATCTATGTTAATGTGCTTTGTAGGTTAATTAGGAGTAAGAAATCAATGCTAGGTGGCGCATGGTGATTGGGGAGCATAAATGATGTGGAGGAGAGAGTAAAGCAAACGCATAAAGCATAAATAAAAAGGCATAAAGCAAGTGTACCTATGTACCTTTGGTCTCCTTTGATTTTAGCACACTTTGGCCACTTTTTGGAGACATATGAGACACATTCTTTGTCTCCTTTTGTGCTAGAAAGAAATTAGCCTTGCACACACCATAGTTATTAGCTCTTTTGTCTCTCATTTTTGAAACCTTATTTGACCTAGTTTCTAGAAGCTAGGGTTAGGTTTTTGTAAAGACATCCTTAGGTATCTTTTATTTGCTTAGAGGCCCCTAAACTCTTCCATATAAGGGGTGCTCCTAGACATGTAAAAGGGTTGAACATTTTGAAGTAAAAACACTCTTGTGTCTCAACCATTTGTTCGAGTTTCCTCCCTTAGGAGTGAATACTTTTAAGCCTTATCTTGCATAGCAAGTGGCGGCACACATCCACTCATCTTCAAGGTTGCCATGGCTTCTAGCCTAGCCTTGTTGTGGCGTGCTTCTCACATTTTTACCATTTCTTTCCTTTCCGTTTTATGTTTTCTTCTTCCTTTAATTGTTCCTGGTTTTCTATGGTTTATGTGCTTTCCATTTCCTTTTTGTTTTGAATCAATCCATCATCTTCTTCTCTTGAGCTTTGTGAAAGGAACCTTCACATCTAGATAGCTTGCTATCTTAATTTCCAGTAGGGATTTTACTTAGCTTTCTTAATCAACTCAAACCATATTCAATAATTTTAAAAAGGAACAAGATAATCCTTCATCAGTGGATGTGCTGGGGGTAGTGGTGGTGGCTGTAGGGTGGTGGTAGTGGCATTGGTCGTGGTAGTGGTGGCAATGGTGGTGGTGGTTGTTGTGGTGGTGGCAGTGGTAGTGGTAGTGGTGGCCGTGATGGTGGCCGTGGTTTGAGGCATAGTCGTCGCGTTGTTGTTGGTGGTGGTGGTCGTGGCAATGGTGGTGGTGGTGGTGGTGGTGGTGGTGGCGGTGGTGGT
>Ga0214542_1008030_pt1 | contig 17863 bp, 6 predicted proteins | sample CNSS1metaG_FD_160096 | JGI IMG/M metagenome (GOLD analysis project Ga0214542, IMG submission 160096) | Root nodule microbial communities from cowpea collected in UCLA plant growth center, Los Angeles, California, USA - CNSS1 | ecosystem: Host-associated > Plants > Roots > Nodule | place: USA... | reverse complement strand
ATTTTTTTCATATTTTCTCCATACATTTCACTTTAATTTTTATAAATATACTTTTATTTTGTTCATTAACTTAATAACATTACAATATCATCAATTATAAATATAATTCGAAAAATGTGTACACGCAGGCGCGATAGCGCCTGTGTTTACACTAGTATATATATATATATATATATACTTTGTTATATCTCCTATAATTATTGTTATTATTTTTCTTTCATAACTTTAACTGTAGTTTTTAAATGACTCACTTTTACAATGGCAATGACAGTGAGATCATAAATCATTTATTTATTATATAAACGGTTAAATATGTTTTTGGTTCTCTAATATTCAGTGGATTTTAAAATTAATCTATTTCGAAATTTTAAACAAATTTAGTTTTTCATTTTTCAAAATATATAGATTTAGTCTTTTTTAATCAAAATTTATTAAGTTTATTTGACTTAACATTAAAACAACAATGTGTCAATCAGTCTAAACAACTTAAATACAATCTTGAAATACGTATGAATCATCAAATAAACCTAATAAAATTGGATTAAAATGACTAAATTCATATGTTTTGAAAAATGAAAGATTTAATTGATATAAAGTTTCAAAATAAAGTAATTCCAAAATTCGTTGAAAGGAAAGGGATAAAAAACATATTTAACCCTTATATGAATATTATTAAAAACATAGAATTAATTCCATGTCTCTTGTTCACAAGTGAGAATATGAGGTTGCAATTAGCATGGTAGGGTTGGGTAGGTGACCTAAGAAAAGCGCTTATAATGGCGTAATTTCAGCAGCCAATTAATCACTTTTTTTAAAAGATAACATTATTCTCCTGCGGCCCCCACCACAGAACCTTTTTTGCACTTTTATTCTTCTTTCTCTACTTTCACCATGCATTATGCATGCCACCTATCATCTACCTCACTCACACATTCTTATTCTTTCCCTTTTCATCATTTCTTTTTCTTCAAATTAACATGAGTTAATATTTGTTATAAATAAATGTATTTACTTAGTGTTGTTACCATAAATGTATTGCTCCAAACCTAATTATTATAAGATACATGATATAATACTTAGGGTAAACTACACAATATTTATTTACCAATTTCGTGAAAGAATGTGACATTAATTACAAATTAAAGACTCTATTAAAAGTACAATCCATTACCAACTTTGACCATTTTTCCATAATGGCAAAAAAGGTGCAATAGTTGTCTTAGAATGCAAATTTAGTCCAAATGTCGCATTAGATATAAATATATATGTGTGTGATTTAATTGTTCCCAATCATTTGAAGTATTAAAAATACTACATTGTATATACATGCATTTATGATCTCTCTATTGTTTATTTATCATATATTCATTCATGAATCCTTCAAAATGTACTCAACCCTATATATGAGTTAATCTCATAAGACAAATTTTGTAATACGTAAATAAAAGTGATCTAATTATAAACATTAACTAAAATATATTTAATCATATTATACGTAAAAGAGTTAGAATAATTGAAATAATTTCTTAAGTATATTGATATAAACTACCTATCTTATTATTATTTATAACACATTAGAGTAGATGACATATTATATTAGTTTTAGAATTCTTAATTCTTAATTCTTTTAGTATTTTTTTTTATAATTTTTGACATTTACAATATTTATATAAAATATTGTTTTTATCTTTTATATTCCTAAAATTAATTTTTGGTATATACATGTTGATTAAATGAAGTAAACCCCATAAAATATAAATAAAATAAAAAAAAACTAGAAACAACAGTCGTTATAATAGAATATTTCCAAGCATGATGATATTTATCATCATATTGTATGAGCCAATATTCTGATAATTAACTATATTGACATTACAAGAAAACTATTAAATAACAAAAAAATTTAGAAATTAATAATAATTAGTTAATGTAATTGCCAATTTATATATTAATTTAAAAACTAAAAATTATCATATTTAAAATAGTTTCTAATATTATGAATAAAAAATTATGATGAATTTATTCATTAAAATTTAAATTATCTCTAACACTAACTACAACATTTTAACTATTAAAAAAGTAAGATTTAAATTAATTATAATTTTTTATTTATAATAAAGATTACGTTAGATATATCTAATTTTTAGTTTATGTATTGACATAATAATAATAATAATAATAATAATAATAATAATAATGAATTAATTAATTAATTGTTAACTTTCTAAATTAATTTATTTAGTACTTTTGTTGTAGTGTCATTACACCACGATTTATGTTATGAGAAGTCTATCTTTAAAAACAATAATCCAAACAAATAATTTTAAACTATTATTAATTAGAAGTTTTGATTTCTATTCAAATCTCAATTTTTAGCGGTGAAAATTATGGTATCAAATATTAGTATGAATGTTAAAAATCATATCAATCTGACTGTATTTAAGATTTTAAAGTGTAAAGAAAAGGACGATATTTAAGATTTTAATAAAGACACATTTAATAGTTAACAGTGCTGTTATTTTAGTTCCCAAGTTTAAACTTTAGTTATAAATTTCTCGAAAACATGCTGCTATTTTAGTTCCCAAGTATTCTGCAAACTTATTTTTTCTTAATTAATGTTTTTTAATGGACTTTCTGTTTTAGAGATAGTTAATATCTAAAATATATTATGAAATGATATTTAAAATATGCGAAATAATGTATCCCAAATATGAAGTAAAACACGTTCTTAAGCCCAGTTGATGCTTTTCTAACTTCCTTTTACAAAATAAACCGACTCTCCTATCTTTGAAAAACAAAACAAAATTAGTTTATTTTTAAAGTAAACAATTTTTTTTTATCATTGTCACGTTTAAAAACTAAGACAATTGTCTCTAATTTACAATATAATAATAATAATAATAATATAATGAGAATTCTCATATTTCATATATATATATATAAATTATTTATTTTATTTTATTTTAATAATTTAATCAAGTTATAAAATATATTTTTTTAACGATACATAATTTATACCTAGGAGAATTCTTCTTTAGTATATAGAAAATGTTTTTCTACTTTACAATTAACAATATTTTTTAGTCATAGGGAAAGGTTTACCATTATAAGAAATATTTAATAATAATTAATTTTAATAATAAAAAATAATTAATTCGTATAATAATTAATTTAAATACTAATTTATAAATTAAAAATTATTAATAAATAAAATAGTTTCAAAAATTATAATTAATTTTTAAATTGATAACTATAATAATTTTTATTATAAATTATTAATTATCAAGATCTTAACTATAAAAAAATTGATTTTAAATAAATTTCTAATTAAAAAATAGACTTTAAACATTAGACACTAAAATTAGTCGTTTAATAATATTTATAATCACAGTATTAAAAATAAATACTTTGTACACTATAAAATATTATGTTAAACAAATAAGTTTTAGTTAACTTAAAAGTAATTTAAGTTAATAAGAGCACATTATCATTAAAATAATTTAATTAAAATACTAAATAAACAATGCATGCTACTTTTGGTGTTGAGAATCTTCTATATATTGTCGACTAGGCAACTTTCTCAACAACTAAAAGTTTGTAAAATGTGTTTAATACTCCCTTACTATTTAATATATTTTTTAAGAACAATATATTCAGTGGCAATTAACTTTACATTTAATTATTCCAAAAAATTGATTCTTACCTGCTAAGTTCAGAATTTTTTATTCTTGACAATCTTTTATTCCAATACCACTTAAGAACATAATAAAATATTCTTTACATGAAACCTAACCTTGAGCTAAAAACCCACTTCTTGTTAATATTGTTAACAATGATTCGATCAAGATATGGATTCCATTACATAGAACTTTTTGTGAGGATCTATGAATGTTCTTGTTGATCCAATTAAAACATAAGTACACTTGTTTTTAGCACATGAAAATTGAATGCAACTTCAAAACTCCACTAAACTAAACCCTTATCATTTGCTATTATAAGGAGATGAAATATTTTATCAATAAACATGATTATTGAACCTTTGATGTAAAGATGAAGAAACTATGAAGAACACTTCAAAAGAATGCAGCCAACTTTTTTTTGAAAGAAATATCTAATGATTTTGTCCATTCACCCCCAACATAAAGTAATTATTTTCATGCATTATGCTTTTATGTTGTGTTGAAAATATCTGATGCTTATAAATATAAAAGTGATATTTTTTTTTGTGGGTGGAGATTAAAATATTCAATTAGTACATGCACTCAAAATACTATACCAGTTTCTGGCACTGCACCATGCTCATCTAGAAAAGAAGATTTGATTGGGTAGTTGAGAATGATCATTTTTTTTATTGGAAAGGACACACACTAATTACATATTAAATAACTTTGTATAAAATACTTGGAAGTTCCTAAATAAATATAATATATAACATTTAGATATATACAAACTATTTTAGTTTTATTTATTATTTTGAAATTTTAAACACAACAAGCAAGATACTATATATAATTTAAATATTATTAAAATAAACTCTTAAGTAATATGTGATATAATTACGTTAACGGAAAAATTAAAAATAAAACAGATTATTTAACCTCAAATATGAACCTATTATTATGTTTAGTTATATAATATATTAATATATAGAAAAGAAGTTGGTCCATGATATCCTCTTTCATCCACACAAAAGGGCAGAGTAGTGGACCTTTACCATTCCCTGTAGCCACCTATTTAGGCTTTCTCAAACTTCTTTTTATCTTTTCTCTAACTTCCAAAATGTAAAAACTAATCAACAAAACCGACCATAGTTAACATCGATTCAAAAGACTAAATTTAGGGTTTAGGTATTTTAAAATTTACTTATTATAAAAGGACTAAATTTATATATTTTAAAAAAATAAAAAATTAAATTAATTTAAAATTTTGAAATAAATTAATTCTAAAATTTATTAAAAATTAAAGACTAAAAACATATTTAATCTATATTTTATCTAAAAAAACATCGATATAATTCAAACATTTAAACATCTAACACTAATATTTGACAAGACATATATCCAATATATCAATACATTTATTTTAGAAATAATAAGAGATTATAAGTAATATATATTTTTACTATATAGTGATTCTTAAAAATATATAATTATTAGTGTAAATTTAAATTATATATATTAAAAATATTAATATAATAAACTATAAATTGTTATCGTGATAAAAATATTAGTTTTATAAATTAAATATTTTATTAATAAGTATGATAAAATATTTTAGAATACCGGATATAAATAATTATAAGAGAAAAATATGTAACCAAAATCGAAGTTTATATCATGGATCTTTATATTTGGCATATAGTACCTTTTCTAAACAAATACTGTTTAATAGTTAGAATATACTTCTTTTAAGATAGTGAAGGATGGGCATAGTGCATAATTTCTTGGATGCTGTTCTGCTTAATATCACTGTGTTGGAAAAGACACATTTCATGTTTTTTTTTCTTATATAAACAAATAATTATAATTAAATAAAGTAAGTAGTTTGCAGAAACTATTGGAAAAGTAAAACATCAAAGCTTCACATCTCCCTACATTAGAAATATGAATTTTCATATAAAAGAATATAACTTTGATGGAAGGAATAATAAGAGATAAAATTATTAATATTATATGGATGTAATTTGAAGTCCAATGTGGAGAAAGACAGGTAACGGTAGGGAAGACGAGTGAGAGAAGAAAACGAAGAAAACGAAAGAAAAAAGAGGGAATGGCAGAAAGGTAAATGAAGTGGAAAAGAAAGTCGTATTTAGCAACGCCCAACGTTATTATAAACCCAACATCAGTTCCACAATTTCTCTGACACTAAATTAGAAACCTTCACTCAGTTCATGGCTTCCCTTTTCACCTTCGTTTTCTCTCTCTTGCTTGTGGCACAATGCTGCTGGTGTCTAACATTGCCCAAGAAGACATACATAGTTCACATGAAACACCACAACAAGCCTTCAATCTACCCCACTCACACCGACTGGTACACCGCAAATCTTCAATCTTTAACCACTGATTCCGATCCATTGCTTTACTCCTACACTGATGCCTACAACGGCTTTGCGGCGTCGCTGGCCGAGGACCAGGCGCAGCAGCTGCTCAGATCCGAGGATGTTCTTGGAGTGTACGAGGAGACTGTGTACCAACTGCACACCACGCGCACGCCGCAGTTTTTGGGGCTCGAGAGAGAGACGGGGCTGTGGGAGGGTCACACCGCGCAGGACCTCAACCAAGCCTCGCACGACGTTATCGTGGGGGTGCTAGACACGGGAGTGTGGCCCGAATCTCCAAGCTTTACTGACGCTGGTATGCCTGCGATTCCGGCGCGGTGGCGCGGGGAGTGCGAGACCGGGCCAGATTTCTCGCCGAGTGTGTGTAACAGGAAACTCATCGGCGCGAGAAGCTTCTCGCGAGGGTTCCACATGGCCTCTGGGGTTGGGGCCCGGGAGAAGGAGCCGGCGTCGGCACGCGACAGGGACGGCCACGGCACCCACACCGCGAGCACAGCGGCTGGGTCGCACGTGGCCAACGCCAGCCTCCTCGGGTACGCGAGCGGAACCGCACGTGGGATGGCGCCGACCGCGCGTGTTGCGGTTTACAAAGTCTGCTGGACCGACGGCTGCTTTGCGTCAGACATTCTCGCCGGAATGGACCGCGCCATCCAGGATGGCGTCGACGTGCTCTCGCTTTCCCTCGGCGGCGGTTCCGCGCCGTACTTTCGCGACACAATTGCTGTCGGCGCGTTCGCAGCGGTGGCAAGGGGGATCTTCGTCTCCTGCTCCGCTGGGAACAGCGGCCCCGAGAAGGCATCCCTTGCAAATGTAGCACCCTGGATAATGACTGTTGGTGCTGGGACGTTGGACCGTGATTTCCCCGCCTTCGCCGTGCTCGGTGACAAAAAACGGTACTCCGGTGTTTCGCTTTACAGCGGAACCGGAATGGGGACCGAACCGGTGGGGCTGGTTTATAATAAAGGGTTGAACCAGTCCGGAAGCGTGTGCATGCCCGGTTCGCTCGACCCAGGTTTGGTTCGTGGGAAAGTGGTGGTTTGCGATAGAGGGATTAACGCGCGCGTGGAGAAGGGCAAGGTGGTGCGTGACGCAGGTGGGGTGGGGATGATTCTGGCGAACACGGAGGCGAGTGGGGAGGAGTTAGTAGCGGACAGCCACCTTCTACCGGCCGTGGCGGTGGGGAGAATCGTGGGGGACCAGATCAGGAAATACGCTTCGTCAGATCCTAATCCAACGGCAGTTCTCGGTTTCCGTGGAACGGTTTTGAACGTTAGACCTTCACCAGTGGTGGCAGCGTTTAGTTCGAGAGGGCCCAACATGGTGACCCGACAGATTCTGAAACCGGATGTTATTGGGCCTGGGGTTAACATCTTAGCCGGGTGGTCCGATGCTATTGGGCCCTCTGGGTTGACGGATGACACGCGCAAGACGCAGTTCAACATCATGTCAGGTATGTGGTGTTTCACTACCAATGTATGTTTGGGATTGGGTGCGATTGTTGTAACATAACATTGTTGTGTTGTGTCGTGTGCATCACAGGTACGTCGATGTCTTGTCCACACATAAGTGGGTTGGCTGCGTTGCTGAAAGCGGCGCATCCAGAATGGAGTCCCAGCGCGATAAAATCTGCACTCATGACCACAGCGTACGTTCACGACAACACTAAGTCCCCAATTCGCGACGCCGCAGGTGGTGCCTTTTCCACGCCGTGGGCTCACGGTGCGGGCCACGTTAACCCACACCGTGCCCTTTCTCCCGGGCTTGTCTACGACGCCTCCACCAGTGACTACATAAAGTTCCTCTGCTCCTTGGACTACACCCCCGACCACATTCAACTCATAGTTAAGCGCCACGCCGTTAATTGCACCAGAAAATTCTCTGACCCCGGCCAACTGAACTACCCCTCCTTCTCCATCCTCTTCGGAGGCAAGAGGGTGGTGAGGTACACGCGCACCCTGACCAACGTGGGCGAGGCTGGCTCCATTTACGATGTGACCGTTGACGCCCCCTCGACGGTGGAGGTGAGGGTGAAGCCCGCAAGGCTTGTGTTTGGGAAGGTGGGGGAAAGACGGAGGTATACGGTGACCTTTGTGTCGAAGAAGAGTGGCGGTGATTCCGGCAAGTATGGGTTCGGAAGCATCATGTGGAGCAACGCGCAGCACCAAGTGAGAAGCCCAGTTGCCTTTTCTTGGACTCTCTTGTGAGTCTCTTCTCGTCAGCACAACCATTGTTTCAACCCCAACAAAAATCATAAATGCTGCTGAGTAAGGCATTCGTTGATTTCAGCCAACACTGTAACATTATTTAGTTGGACATTTCAGTTCAGTTAGAAGGTTGTGTATTTTTTTCTCGTGAGACAAAAAACAGAGTTGAGATGGTTTAGTTGTGTGTGTACCAAGTAAAACTGATGTTAAGTTTGTGCGTTGGTGATTCTGTATAAAAAGTAAACACTGGCTACGCCAATTATCCTTAAGAATCAGACTTCAGTTCACTCCCAAAATTTCAGCCTTCTGTTTTTCATAAAGTACAATAGAGTCAAATTCATAAATTTTCATCTTCTTTTCCTTTTTCCTTTTGGTCCAACCTAGTTTACTAAATATATAACCTAGCTTGTCTTTTTTAAATATAAGGAGTATTAAACATATTCAATTTTTATGCAGACAAAAAACCTATTATCTGGTTCTTCATTTTCTAAATTTGAATCGCTAATTTTGGAAAAATGGAAAATCTTATCACTATCTTCTACATGGGTGGGAATTAATCAGACGAGTGAAGGCATTATCTAGTTCTTCGACCACAGTACAAGTTGTGTCTTGTTATTTAAAAATGTGTGGTAACCATTTTGAGTCCTTGAGGAAATTTAGGGTCTGAAAGGAAAAGACACTTTATGTCTGATTGACAGTTGCAAATAATAAGGATAGGACATGACGATCACATTTCTGCATCATCTCTGTTGCAGGGGTTATGGCGTGGAAAAAAGAGGGTAATATTCCTGAGTTCAAAAGGGATTTTAGTAAGAATTCTTTGAACATTCAAATCGATGAAGGAGGCAATGAGCTCAAAAAGCTTTGCGAGGTTAATTGATTTTTGGTGATGCTGTGTTTGCCAAAGTCATGTGTAATGATCTCTTTCATTATCCCTCTTACTTTTCTGTCCTCAAACTTTATTTTTCAAACTATCAGTGCCCTTAATTTTTTTCTTTACCAACGAGTAAATTAAAACTTTTAGAACTAGATGTGTTTTTACTCTTCTAACTAAAAGACATTTTTTTTTATCATATTACAAAATAACTTTTTTTTTCTTAGTCATTTAATATATTTTAGTCCTTATAACTAGTCAAAAGCTTAGAGTATGTTCACTACGTCTAAGTCCACACATGCTACATAGTATTTTGTGTTGGAGATTGTGTTTTGAATTATTGTAGTCAAAATTATTATTATTTCTTACATTCACTAAATAAAATCCAAATATCCATAAAATTCTTAAATAGTGTAACTTTTATAAAACTCAAGTCTAATATCAAAGCTCCACTATTCTCTCTCCTTTTTAAAATCACATGCTTATTTGATAGCTTAATGAAATCATATTCTCCTATAAACATTTCACTTTATAAATATTTCAACAAGGTTAGGTTTATACTTGATTGTCTAACTCTCAAATTCACAATCATGGACGTCTATAAATGAAACATTCTATTTGCCACAATCCCTAAAATGCTTTCAGTGATGGCACAACGAAGCAAATTTGATGAATTTGGATGACATAATGCAATATAGAACCTCAATTGTAGAAAACAAACTCGGCTGAGGAATATATGTTTGATTGAAGGTGTAATACTACACATGAAACTGACACAACAATAGCTTTACAAAGGACACTAGTATCTTCACACTATTTTTTTTACTACAATTTGACACTATCTCTCATAATTATTTACTTTCTCTTTCTTCTAAAAACATAAAAGTTAACTTTTGTTAAGACTATTTCAACCTTATACAAGTTGTCAGATGGTTGTCAAATGGTGTCAAACAACCTTTTTTCTTTTACACATATTTGGAGAGGCGAAACTGTTTTGTATTCAAACAGAAAGGTATTCTAGTTGGAAATATACCATTTGTAGGATGTGTAAGGCTAAATAGGTTGAAGTAGTGGTAATGTTTTACTATACTTATAAAATATTTAGAAAAAAAAAATTTGTCTTTCACTTGGTTTTCAAATAGATTGACTTTCTTGCTTGTCTATTTTGAATGTTTTAGCAAATTTTAATATCTACTTGTTTTTTATAGTACTTGTTTCATTGTTGTACTTTTTTTTTTCTCTTTATAATCTTGTATTTAAGAAATTTTTTGAAAGAATGAAATTGATTTGAAATCTAAATTATTATTAGTACAAATTTGGTTTTGTGAAAAACTTTAATACTTAAAGATTTTCGTATCCTTATAAAAATAATAAATGAAGTTAATAAAACATGTTATTTAATTTGATTTTAGAAATTGAGTGCTTTGATATAATATATATTTGTTGACACGATTTTAATCATTGTTTAAGAAATTCAACATATTCAAAGTGATTTATCATTATTAACTCAAATAAAAGGAACGTATAGCGGTTTACTTTCAATTTAAAGAATTAGCATTTCGAAAGCACTTCTACATCTAATAAATAAAGAAGACAAATTGTTAACATATTTTAAAGAAGTTATTTTTATTTCTTATAACTTTTAATTATAATATTTAATAATACTATTTTTTTCCAATGTTAGAACATGTAAACAAATATGTACGTAAAAAGTCTGTATTTTGGCTTGTATGAATAAATTGGTAAGATGAGAAATCTACAGCCACATACGTATTCTCTAAACTTCTACAAATGTTTGAAAACAATTACTATTGGCCGCGTCTCCACGAGTCTCGTCCTCTGCCCACCACGTGTCACGACAGCAAATAGACAACTATGTCGTACGATGCTACACTCTTGTATATGGGTACTAAAGTCAACCAAATACTATTACATAATTAAATTTTATCAAGCAACATTTAGGTTTATCACCTCATGCCAAATTTCTATTAATACTTCATTAATTACCTTATTCTACCTAAACCAAATCCATTAAACTCTTTGGTTTTGAGATCATTCTTGAGATACTTGTTCAAAATTTGATAGGTCTTTTATATTACTTTTGTATATTAGCGTCACTCAAAAAATATTATCTGAAGATTATTTAGTTTATATTTAAGTAATTTATTATTGAGAAATTAATAAATATATATATATATATATATATATATATATATATATATATATATATATATATATATATATCGTTATGTAAGCCTTTTGTTAAAACAAGCTTTTAGAGTTAACCAATGCTTTGTCGGAGATATTGTAGTATAACGATTATCCATGCAGCAAAATTAATAAACTTTTGGTGAAGCATCGAATCATAATTATCCAGGTATCCAACGTGCTTTTATTTATGGGTTTTCTCCATCAAAAAGCATAAGATTCGTATGTGTAAATTTCAAAATTTCAAAATTTCAAATATTCCTCTTTGAATTTCAGGTTTCAAACATAGCTCTACCGAAATTCAAAACCTTGCGAACAGTATTTTGAAAACTACCATCTAACCTACCTCATTTTTTGTCAGCATTGCCCTGAGACTTTGAAAATCTGAAGGTTTTGGCATTTTGAAAACCCCTTATGGAAATTCAATCTGCCATAACCAAAAGAGCAGTTCTAACACGCCAACGCATGCTGTGAAATGAGCTAATAATTTATCACAAAGAGAAGAGAGAGAGAGAGAGAAGGGTTTTAACTTTTAAGCAATGATCCTGATGTGTGTGAACATACTCAAGCTTCAAAATCTCATCCACAAGCAACTAATAACCTAAATCAATAATGCCTTGTAAGATTCTTCTATCTCCTATACGTCAAAACTTGCCAAACCTATAAAGGGTAAGCCAGAGAAGTCTAGTCACACAAGTGAGAAAAACCTTGTTTTCATTACTCACTCATTAATATATACTATTTCTCGCAATGATAGACCCCAATGCTTTGTGTATCTATAAAAGCTAAACGGGTGGTCTTTCAGGAAACCCAACAAGAGTGTAAGGACGTAGAATAATAGAGCTCAGAATTTTACGGTATTTTACTCACAAAAACACACAAAGAAAATTGGAAGATGATGCCTGTTATTAGCAAAATGTACTGTTCATCTTCTCAGAAGGTGCTTGGGGTCAGAAGAAGGCCACATGTGGTGAATGGAGGGGGATTTGTAGTCACGGATTGTAGTGCCCAGAGGGTTGTTTTCAAGGTTGATGGCTGTGGAATTCATGGCACAAAGGATCAGTTAATTCTACGAGATGGTGAAGGAGATGCTTTACTTCTCATGCGTCGAAAGGTATATATATTGTGTGGGAAAATTTAATCCTAATCTTTATCAAGTTTCTCATATATACTGTGCATGCAACGTATATATTCTCTGTGATTGATTTGCTATGAACATGAAGTTATAACTTTGTGTGATGTTCAGGGAGGCATGGTTGAGGCGCTTAGCATTTACAAGAAGTGGAAAGGATATAGCTTGAACTATGAAGGATCACAGACCCTGGTTTTCAGCTTGAAAGAACCCAATTCTTGTTTTGTGAAGAACAATGGGATTAGAATCTCCATTGAGCCCAGAGCTGCAGGTAATAAAGGTTGGGACTTTGAGATCAGGGGTTACTTCCCTGATAGGAATTGTAGCATTGTTGACATTAGGGGCAACGTTATTGCCCAGGTACGCAATTTTTCAAGTCTCATTTTTTTCTCTTTCAGAAACTGGAACATGTTAACATGACATTATAGTATAAGTTGTTAATGTGTTTGGTTCGTTTATACAAAGGTTGGGGTGAATAAAGAAGTGGAGAAATTGATGGAAAGCAAGGATCTGTACAATGTGGTGGTGAAACCTGGGATGGATCAAGCCTTTGTTTTTGGAGTCATCGCAGTTCTTGACTACATTCATGGAGAATCGACCTACTGCTAAATTGTGCAGAAGATGCTACGTTTGCTGAATTATTATTATTATTATTATTGTTGCAGAAAACCAATGATGGTTTTATTTTCTGATCATAAATATGCATATATATGAAACCAGAAATACCAACTACTATAGGAAAATACCTTGTATATTGTGGAAGGGAAATTGGATACTTTAAGGTAGTGATTATTTGTTTCCTTAATTCGCGTACTTGTTTGACAATGATGTATATGTTAAACTTAATTATTTAGTAATTGTTCCTTGTGGTTATCGTTTATAGGCTGCTTTCGAATCTGTGTGAAATTGGATTGGTGATGGAAGAATTTTAAGAGTTTGGAACTGAATTAATTGAATAAATTACGCACGGAATTGGCTAATTTGGTTAAAAAAGAATCTCAAGAACTCTGAATTCATGCGTATGTATTATATTCACGTAATGACTAGTTTTTGCGTAATTGATATAAGAGATTATACTTAAGTTCAAACCAATAATTTACTATTTCAAAAGAAAAGTATATGTTTTGTTGAATTATTTAACTAGTGAGAAGGGTTCTCTCTACCCAATTATAAACAGAGTTGGTGTGATTCTCTTTTAGCAAATAAAGATTATTCTAAACCTAGGATTCGTCGAATTTTCATGTAATTAGACAAGAAAAAGTCGAGAACTGCTGTTTTTTGTGATTGGAAATCTAACGACTCTGCCACCATCTATCTGTGCATGATGTTTCGGTCAATCCATGCAGTATTCTGGATTCATATATGCATTTGCTATATCACAAACATATCGGATACATTTTTTTTTTATTAAAATTTACAATAAATATATATTTTTATTATACATAACGTTAATGGACTATTCTCTCTCTAAATAGAAATTATGATAACTACTATTAATTTGGCCTGATTCTCAAAATTGGAGAACTTAGGTGAGAATTTCACATGCCTCAAAAAAACCTAGACAATGTTACCCTAAAAGAGGTGACCTCAAAATTCAGGAGATAGAACTTCAACATGTCCCAGTAGAAGAAAAACAAGTTGATTGGCCAGTGAATGTTCTGAAGCACAAGAAGTCTCTATTTCTCAAAGCCTTCAATGCAAAAGACTGATTATGATGAGTGCGTGAATATGGAGGAATTTAAAATATTTTTAAATAAATAAATGTTTATAAATTAGAGTAGTATTTTGTTTAAAATTTTTAGAAATTAAAAATTTACTTTTATTTTATTTCTTTGGAAAATAGGTACAATTAGCAATTTTCTTAATTGGGCTTACTAAGCCCAAATAAGTTAAGAGGGTGGGAATATAGTAGGAAATAAAGAAGGAAGGATGAACTTAAAACATGAGAAACATATTCTCAATTTAGGACCAATGGAGGAATTTCTTTTAATTCTTTTAGTTGAATTTGAATTATTATTTTTTTCTCCAAGGACCTGTACAAATTTCATCCAACTACTAAAGGTCAATGGTTAGATTTGTGTCTAGTGGCAAACTTACGAGTATTGTATCCTTATTCTTGTTTTATTCTTATATGCAAGCTTTTACACTTACTTAATCTTATGAATTAATTTTGTGTTCAATTATATATATATATATATATATATATATATATGTGTGTGTGTGTGTTTTATCTTTAATTCATACAAAAAAAAATCAAGTTTCTTATACTAATCAACCTAAAACATAATTAGGCACTTAACTAAACGAGATATTCATTAAATATTGTAGAGTTAGACAAAGAAGATGAGTTCTCCTTTCTTACCTAAATATTGCACATGAACAGAGATAATAACTATTATCCCATAATAAGAAATTTATTCTTATTCTCGTATTCAAATTCAACAAATATCAAATTTTTGTCTTATTCATATTTTCACTAAATAACGAGTATATACTCGTATCTATACTCATTTTTTTACTGTTTGAATATCAATAAATTAATTTGTATAAAATAATAAAAAATTATGGTAAAGAAATCATAATATTATCAAATATTCAATATTAAAAGGAGTGTTGTTTCTTCAATATCAAATATTTAAAATGAAATTATAATTGTGTATATTTCAAATTAGAATACCAAATAAAATTTCATAAGAGTCAAAATATTTATTAAATTTGCAAACGTTAATGAAACTTAGTTGATAAAATTTTAAAATATTTTCAAAAAATATAAAAGGAAAAAAAAATTCAAATTAAAAAAATATTTTCAATTTCTATTTACTTTAACTTTTTTTAAATTATAATGAAAATATCTTTGTTTATACACTAATAAAAGTTGTAATAAATCACTTGATCAAAATCACAAAAAAAATAAAGATTAACTAATAATAATAATAATAATAATAATAATAATAATAATAATAATAATAATAATAATAATAGAATTTTAACATAGATCTTTCATCTTCTGAACTTCAATATGTTAAAATCAGATCTGTCTAATTATCTTAACCACAAAGGGATCTGAATTGATTAATAGACTTTTATTTGGTTTAAGATGAATCTTGAATGAATCTTTAGGTTTTAAAGCTCAATTAATCAATTTCACAGTTCTGGGTTAATGGACTGTTTAAATCAATCAAGAAAGATTATGAGAGAGAAGAAAGAAGCAAGACACACAATTTATACTGGTTCGATTCAGGGCGAATCTACATCCAGTCTTCTCCTAAGTAACACACTTAGGAGGATTTCACTAAACAGATAGGATTCAAGAATTATAAGCACACCTATATAATTCTAGACCCTAAAAACCCAAGAACTTGATCTATCAATCAAGAACTCCCCCTAGGAGCAATGCATCCACACAATTGCACCTAGGTCCACACTTCAAACACTGAAGCAACTGTAATCAGAAATACAGTAAACAAAATCAAGAAACGAATACACCTATGTTGTGCAGATTTGACAAAAAGCTCCTTGATTCAAGCAAGACCCATCATGGTAGAATCAACCATCAATCTTCTTGGATCTGCACTTGAGTGATCTTCCAGACTATTCAATCTCTCTGTGACTATCAGAAGATTCTCTCTCAGAAGGAAAAACTGCGTGATTTATCAATTTTCTCTTGCCTCCAAACAGATTCTAAAAACAGCTTTTATACAGAGTTTTCTGTTGTCACTAATTGATTAGCAATTTACCTAATCGATTATCGTGAGTATATTTTCACTTCCTTTGTGCCATACTCACAGCTAATCCATTAGTTAAAAAACCAATCATATGCAAGATTACACAACAGGCCTAAAATACATTTGATAAAGAGAAGTTATTTGCCTAATGCATATCCTAACTAGACCAAGCTATGTTTTATTCTAAACCAGTAGACATCATCAAAATCATTCTTCATTCATAGGTGAAGTAGCTCCCCCTACCAACAATCTCCCCCTTTTTGATGATGTCCAAAACATGGACTGTGATAGGCCAGCCTGCAACACATTAAGCAAATAACAACAGCAGTACAGGCACACAAAGCAAACAACAGCATAGGCATATAACAGATATCATTTTCATTACATACTCCCCCTACCAATAAACCAACAATATATCAAATTCTCCCCCTTTTTGGACATTAGCAAAAAAAATCAGACAGATTTAGGATGCAATACAGGACAACAGGAAAATTGTATCTAAACAGCGCAGCAATGTAAGAGATGCAGCAGGAGATAATGCATAACAACCAGGATAACAACCAGAATGCATAACAATTTCGCATAATGGATTAGCGGGCTCCTTTTGAGAAATTAAGTAGCAACTATGTGATGCAGAACTTAACACAGACTAAGCTTCAGACAGAACACGATAATGGATTAAGGCCAAGGTTAGGCAAGCAGCTACACAGTTTGAACACAGTAGGCATACAAAGTATGACAATACTAACAACACAGCAGGTGAAATCAATAGCACAGGTTAACATCAGAGTGCAGACAGCCATAAATCAAATCAGCAATTAAGTATTGCAATATCAGTTTAAATCAGTAGTGCAGAAATTTATGGAAGTATAGAGCAAATAGAAACCAAGACCAATGTGATGGATAAACAGATCCAACAGCAAGAATATCATAGTGCATACAGGCAATTAAGGATTACAGTACTAGTAGATGACTAATCTAATGAATTATGTAGTGTTCAGAAGCAAATTAGCCATAGTAGGAAAACGATAATCCATTAGAGAATTACCTAATGGATTAATTTATGCAGAAATATGAAAAAAAATGCACATTTTACTTCCTTTTTAGTGAACAAACATGCATTAAATTCAAAATATGAGGGTACTTCAACCAACAATTATACTTGATCACAATAGAAGAGGAACTTTTCACCTTGGCAATGCCTAAAATTTGACCTTTGTTATTATCACCTCTTGTAACATGACCAATAATTGGCTTTGTAAGATATCCTGCAGAAGTTCTTCACATCTCCTTTCATGTGTCTTGAGCATCCATTATATAAAAGCTACATTGTTTTCCTTGCATCAAGACACACCTGAAACAAAGATTAAAGAGAAGATGCAGGTACCCAATTGAACTTGGGTCCTTTCATGTTAGTGGTTTGAGGTGTTCCTTTAGGTACCCATTTGTACTCTCCTTTAGGAACCCCACAATTTTTAAAGTAGCAGGAATTAGAAAAATGGCCAGGTTCAGAACAGTAAGTGCAGATAATAGAGGATGGTTTACTGATGTTGAGGAAATTTCTACACGATAATCGATTAGAGTTGCCACTGTAACCAATTCCCTCTTTATTCAGCACACTCCTTTGAGATCCTAGTACAGCATCTAGGTTGGATCTTCCTA
>Ga0214542_1008024_pt1 | contig 17870 bp, 9 predicted proteins | sample CNSS1metaG_FD_160096 | JGI IMG/M metagenome (GOLD analysis project Ga0214542, IMG submission 160096) | Root nodule microbial communities from cowpea collected in UCLA plant growth center, Los Angeles, California, USA - CNSS1 | ecosystem: Host-associated > Plants > Roots > Nodule | place: USA... | reverse complement strand
TATATATAATAGTAGATTGGGTAATGAATAAATATATTATAATATTATTGAACAAAATATGACTTTTATCATTACATATTGGCTAAAATATTTTTTTTTCGATTCTTGAAATTATTAAATTTCATCTCTCCTTTTTAGTTCAATTAATTCACAAATTTTTTAATATTCATTGACGATCAATTTTAATAATAAAAAATTATTAGTTATAGTATCAATTTAGATATTAATTTACAAAATAAAAAAAATTAATGATTATTAAAATAATCAAAGTTGTAAATAAAAATTTATAATTGGTCGCCAAAATTTGTCACTAATTAATGATATACTAATTTAGAAACCAATTCTTTTAGTGGCTTATGTTTACCAATTACCTTTGTTAGCTAAATTTTAGAAATTAATTTAGAGGCCATTATAATTTTTTATTCATAATAGTGACTATTTTAGTAACAAATAAATTTTTTTATTTTTATAAATTGGTCACTATAGTGATTAATATTTTTTTATAACTAAAATTGGTTTTTAATGGGCCATTCTTTTGTAGTGATTAAGTATGACATAACTTGTATATTTTATGTTAGTCAATAAGGGGTCTGATACAAATTGTCTATTTTACATCAACCAATAAGGATATGGCCTAAATTCCTTTTTAAATTTCAAATTTAGGTTCTCCTCCTCATTTTTTAGTGCTTGAAAAACATCGAAAACACTTTTTCGAGTTAGGCTTCGTGTTCTAGTGACAAAATTATGATGGTTTGGGGTTCATTTTTGACCAAGTCCTCTTACTTTTGTGGGATAACCTTCTATCCCATTTGTTTCGTCGTTGTTTTCTAAACTTTTCAATTTCATTTGTGACCATGATTGTTTCTTGGAGAACTTAGTCATGGTTTCTAATAATGCCCCTTTGTTTATATATTGTGTTTGTCATTGTAGGAATATATATGTTGTAGTGGTAAAAGACTTTTGCGTCTATTGGACTTCTATAATATTTATTATCAAAATCAAAGCTTAGTTTTCACCTTGGTTAATTTCTACACCAATAAAAAAGCTAACAAAATAGGTATTTGTGAACTATTTTCAATTTTGATAAATTTGAAGTAGAGTTAGTGAGTAGAGAAATCAAATTTAGGATATAGGTTGGGCCACTCAAGGAGAAGATTAAGTTGCACTACTAAAAATTATCATATTACATGGCAATTTTCTTGCAAATTTGTTAAAAAAATTTGCAAGAAAAGACTTTTTCTTGCTATCTTTTCTAAAGATCTTAATTAGCAAGTAACTCCTTTGTAGGTAATTATCTCCTACAAAATTATAAAACTCGTAAGTATTTCCTACAAAGTTTGTTGCAAAAAGTGTTTTATACAAAATATTTTGCAAAAAATTGGCAACAATTTCCTGCAAAAATTTTTTCATAACAAAATTTAAATGTATTTCCTATAAAAAAAATAAAATAAAATTGGAAGAAAATATGAGTTTTTTTAGTAGTGCTGGCGTATTGAAATCAATGATGAACTGAAAATTAGAGATTTTAGTCTTTGTTCGACTTTAATGCCTATACAACTCAATCTTCTTCTTGTGTGGTCCAATCTTTGTCTTAAGTTTGGCTTATTTGTTTATCAACTAATATTCAACTTTATCAAAATCCTTCATTTGATATGGAACACACAATTTAAACAAGCTCATAAATATCATTTCATTGTAGTTTTTTTTTTATTGGTAGCATACCTTTTACGCCGGACCTAGTATAGTCCAACCTAAATTATCACTTCTATGTCAAACGAGGGATAGTTTGACATAAATTTGAGTTGGATGTTTTTAACATGTCATAAATTTAAATGTAAGACCTAAAACAAATGTGAAACACCTAAAATAACAGACATAAAAGGTCTTCGATGTGTTAATGTATCTTCATTACCTGCATATACTTCATCATTAAAAAATCCATTCATCGCCTCATCTATGTTTCCAATTGTAGACATACTAACATGTTTAAGAGGTTCACATACAAGCACACTAATAGGATTTGTAACATGTGCACGTACAAACACACTAATAATGTTCATTTCAATTGCTAATGGTTTTTTTGAAAAATTCATCATTATTCCCATTCACAAAAACATAAGTTGAAACTTCATTCTTATTTTCAGAAAACATTATAATTCCTGAAAGAGAGAACAAATCAAGAAAAAAAGAACTATTTTTCTGCTTATTTTATTACACAATTTCTTTTCATAAAGATATTATATACAACAAATATATGTTGTAGCGTGATACTTGGCCTCTCTATTCTAACACAATTATTTCTTAGGACAAAGATGATATAGTTGTAGATTAGATCAGTTAAACCTATAAAATATAGTCCTTGAACATTTTGGACTTAGAGATGATTTTCATGGACTTGGGTTGAAGAGTGTTATCAATACCACGGGGTGGGGAAGGAAGCTTGTCCCAAAGGTTTAGTTGGAAGGTTTAGCTTAATTGGTTTGAACGAGAAATGGGTAGATTAGATAAAGTTGCTATGGTATTGGCCTATTGGATGTTGGGTTGAGTTTGGGTGATTGTAGCGTTATTGGTATGTGTTGAGTCGAACTCGGATCAAAGTCAAGCCGAGTTGAAATGGGTTGAAGCTCAAACTGAGTCAGTCCATGTAGACGAATCGAGTCAACTTAGTCTAATATGAGGGTTAAGATAACTCGAACCAGGCCGAAGAATTAGGACGAGTCATCCCAAATCAAACTTCAAGTCGAGTTGGTCCGAGCTGAAGGACGAGCCAAGTCGATTCTAGTCAATATTGAGCTTAGTCATCCTAGGCCAATGTCTAGTTGAGTCATCCCCAACCTAGGGTCAAGCCTAGTCGCCACAAACCCATGTTGAGCCAAGTTGACACGGTCCCAAATCGAATTGAGTTAGCATGGCCCTAGGTCGATCTAAGTTGAACAAAGCTCAAGTCTAGTTGAGTAAGCCCAAATCCAAGTCGATCTGAGTCAACACAAAGCCAAGTTAAGTTAGTCTGGACCAAAGGCGGACCTTTGTTATGACAGGGGAGAGCCATGACTCCCCCAAAGTTTTTTTTATATATATTTTAAAAAATTATTTTTATATTATTTATATAAATTTAGTTTAAAAAAATTAAAAATTTAAAAATCAAATTTTGCCTCTTTGTTGTAATTTTTTTTACTTCTTTATTTGATATCTCTCTCTTTCGTACCTCCATCTCCTACTCTCCTCCTCTTTCTAGCTTAATTTTCATCATCAATCTCTTATTATTTTCAAAAGCAAATTGCACAACGACAAGATTGAGGAGTTAAGAAACATTTTGGACTAAATAAGTTTTTCTTTTGAGTAAGTTCATTTTTTACCCTTTTTTTTCGAAGCAATATGTTTTACTATTGTATGTGGCTTTTCTATGCTCTAGGCATATCTCTATTTGTTAGAGATTATAAAATCATGCTCTAATTGTTTATCAAACTCTTTTCGTGTAAATAGAACTATTCTAGGCTTTGAAGTTGGGTAAGAGAAGAACAATATTAAGAATATATTTTAAGGTAAAGGAAGTTAATCATTTAGAAAATGTTAATTTTCTTAAAATATCGAGTTTTGGTTTTGAAATTTAATATAGGGTATTCATAATTTTATCTTTTCCTATATAAGAGGCTAAATTTTTAGCAAGCACTATGATCATCTATATTGAAAAGGATATTGCAACAAGTTTTAGTTCTTATTAAATTATTGAAGATTTTAAGTTATTGAAAGAGTGTAGAGGAACATAACTAAAGACAACTTTTGTTTTTTTTAATATTATTGTTGATGATAAACTTTATGTTACACTTTTATATATATATATATATATATAGTTGTCATATATTTTGGATTATATTATTGTGTGATTGTTTTGAATAAAAAAAAAGTAATATTATGAAATGAAATTTTTTTTTTAATTAAAAAAAATAATTTATATATATAAAAAAAACTTTGACTATCCTACAATTTTTGTCCACATCCAAATTACACCACTAATCTAGACCTAAATTCACTCAAGTTAGCTCTAACCGGTGTTGAAGGAAGGCGACCCAAACCCAAATCAAACGAAGGGAACTAAGCTCAAATTGATATGATTTAGCCTGGGTTTACGTCAAACCGAATTAAAATTTGCTCTACTTTATTGAATTTAAATCATATCTTGAAAAATCCAATAACAGTGTGCTAAAGATAAACATAGTACCCTTGGTTGTCAGCAATGTTATTCTATAGTTTTCACATGTACGTTGTCATCAAACACGTTGAGACATCTACGTGAAAATTTTAATAAGTTTTTCTAAAGAATTTTTCATTGGAAAAGAAAAAACTTGTTGAAGTAAAATTATAATATAATTTTATAACAATTATGAAGGAAGAAGAACAACATAAACTGAAAGAAGAGTGAAATAGTGAACACGTGAAGTTAAATAGTGAAAGAACTCGTTTTACAAAATGCAGCCAACCTATCCAAGGCAACACGTGAGGTTCCACCTTCAACCAATGCTTCTGCAGCACTGAGTTTCATCTTGAAAACCCTTTGACGAATCTCTTTCCCCGTGTCCGATTCCATGAGTTCCCTCACTCGCTCCCCCAACTCACTCCCACTCACCAACCCATCTTTCTCCTCCTTCAACGCCAAAGCCACCTTCATTTCCTCAACCATTAACACCCTATTCAGCTTCTGCTCCGCGTACAATGGCCACGCCACCATTGGCACCCCTTCGCACACCGCTTCCAGCACCGAGTTCCACCCGCAGTGAGTCACAAAGCCCCCCACTGAGTCATGACTCAGAATCTCCCTCTGTGGGGCCCAGTCCCGCACCACCAACCCCTTCTCCTTCGTCCGATCCAGAAACCCTTCCGGCAACAACTCGTCCAGACTGGGTTTCTCTTCCACCGAGTTACCATCCTCCAACTCAGTCCTCACCACCCACAAGAACCTTTGCTCGCTCTTCTCTAACCCAATAGCCATCTCCATCAACTGCCTCCTCGAGAACCACCCCATGCTTCCGAAACACAGCAACACCACGCTCTGACTCGGTTGCGACTCGAGCCAACTCAGACAACCTTTGTCTTCCTCCCCGTATGGTGCAGAAATAACAGGGCCCACGCAAAACAGCGGTGGCAGGATCCCATCGTCGTTCAACACTGCAATGGCTTTCTCTTCCATCGCTTCATACGTGTTTATTATAATCCCAGAACTACCCTTCATGGCTTCCGCAATCCGACCGAAAATCTGGTTAATGTAGCTCAAAGGGTCGAGGCTTTCGTTTGGAAAGATGTCCATGGATATTGCAGGTAACCCTGGGAAGTGAAGTTGAAATTGTTGGTCTTGGATTTGTTTTGGGAGAGTGGTGGGCAAATGAAAAAGCACAACGAGGCTCGAGGCTGCGGAAGTATAGTAGAAGAAAGTGGGGAAGTTTGTGGTGAGATTTTGAGTGAGAGTTTTGGGGTTGCTGAAGTTTAAGAAGTCCATGACTAGGGCTTTGATGTTGGAGGCTTTGGCGAGGCTTTGGAGTGCAAAGGCAACATTTTGGGTGCTGTGTCGGGAGAGTTCAAGGGAGATGAGGTGAGGGGGGACGGAAGGGGTGTCGGGGGGGAGTTGGGCCATGGGAACGCTGTGGAAGGTGATGGCGGGGATGGTGGCGGAGACGGCGGCGATGTATTGGGCGTTGGAGTTGCAGGCTTGGGTGAAAGTGGCGTTGGGTGATGGAGTGAGGATGAGGATGGTGATGGAAAGAGAAGGGTGGTGGGATAGAATGAGCTTGCCTAGCTCCACCATGGATACTAGGTGACCCCTACCAATGTTAGGGTACAGAACAATGGTGTCTTTCATATTGGAGAAGAAGGGTGAGTTCAGTTTTTTCTGTTATGGAGTTCTAAGGGAGATTCTTATGGTTCTATTTATGGACAATGAGACATGCCTTCGTTTGTTTTGTCCCATTTTTTTCACTTCAATAATCATGGGTTAATAATTTTACTGTCATTGCTCATCTATCATTTTCTTTTACCAATCAAGAACTATATAGTTATAATACTTTTCCTGTAAGAGAAGTGTCCTTCACAAAAATTATTGTACACACCCGTGACTCTTTCCCCTTTTAGTAAAGAAAAATAATTGATGTACACCAAACATCCAATGATTAATATTTATTCAGAGAAAGAATAAAAGTAATAGATGTATAAATTATATGATATTATAAAAAAATGATAGAAAGAAAACATAAATATAAAATGAGTAAGGTATATATATATATATATATATATATATATATATATATATATATATATATATATATATATATATTATTGTTTATTCGATAAATGATAGATTATCACTAATTCTGCTCTCCAAAGTTAGCATTTATAATTTTAAGACTTTTAATTAAAAATGTATTTTAATTTATTCATTTATATTAAAATATCTAAAAAAACAACGTGTATGCTTAATGATATGACTTTGGAAGCACAATCCCGATTTTAACTAATAAATAATAAATAATTTAGTTAATTATTTTATTTTTATCACTTTTTAAATGTTAATAAATATAAAGTATAATTTATTAGAAAGTGTACTAGATAAGTTATTCAACAAACTATAATATTTTATATGTTTGATTTGTACTAATAATCTTATAAAAGTTGGCAATTAATCTAATTAATTTTGACAAAAAATTGTACATACTATTTTCAAAACAATGACTTATAATGGTTTTTAAATAAATTATAAATTATTAAAATTTGATTTTTTAGTAGTATAGATATAAGTAGATTGAGGTAAGGAATAAGGATATTATAATTTATTAAAATAAAATACCACTTTTATCATTAAATGTACATATATTTGATTCTTTTTAATTTTTTATAAATGGTTTTTTTCCTTCTAGTGGCTAATTTTTCAACAAAAGTTGGATTGATGAAAGAAAATAGATATTTTTGCATTACACAACAGTCTAAGCTTGCATTTAGTTAAACAACACAATAAAAAGTATAAGTAGTTTACAAAGAAACTTAGTACAAAGATTTCCATTAATAGAATTCATGACAGGCAGCATATCTTGATTATCCAACAAACATCTTAGGTACATAGTTTACATAAGTTGGAATTCGGCTAAAAATATAAAAAAGAAAAAAGAAATTAAGTTACTCAAGCAAATATAAAAAATAAACATGACGTTCTTTTATTTAATAATTGGTGATTTTTTTATCAGAAAAAAAATATATTAATACTATACCACTCGGTGATTTCTTTCCTTTTAACTTATTTTTAACTTCTTTATCCTTTTAATTTAGATTTATATCTAAATTCTATTAGAATTCCTCGAGTCTCTCTTTGTGGTCCTATAGTTTGAGAGTAAGCATCAATCAGAATTATGTTATTTTAAGGAAGATCATAGTTTTACATTATCATCATTTGTTTTAACAAACTATAAATGTTATTATTTTATTTTAAAATTTTATTTATGTTTATTTTATTTGTTATAAATCATACTTTTTTATTAAAAGGATTGTAAAAAGAAAGCAAGAAAAAAAATTTATGAATGTAAAAGTATAATTTATCTTATATTAAATCAAAATCACGGTGAGGTACATGAACTATTTTGTAGATTCTCCGTAAGAGGGTCTCGGTTTATGTGGTTATTTTTATTGTAACATGACCCAGAGTGCAACATTTGCGTGCAGAAAGTAATTAGCATCAAAGATATGATTTTGTTTACTTTCTTTTAACACTAAAGAAAGTATAATAAATATAATGAGTGTTCTAAACTTTTTAGGATAGATAATGTTTACAAATATAATTATGAATAGTATTCATTGATTCATCCCTTACGGCATGTTCGCATGAAATGTATGTCAATTTCATATAAAAAAGAAAAAAAATGGAAGAATAATAGTAATAATGACAATAAGTGAAATGGACATGTTTTGAGGTTGTGTTACTAAGAAAAGAGGCACTCCTTTGAGATTGGGTGTGGCAAGTGAAAAGCATTGGAGTGAAAGATCCATGTTAGTTGGTAGGTAAATGTCTTTTAGGCTAGAAATATAAGAAGAAATCTTTTATTAAGAGAAATTAAAGTTCAAAGATTATCTTCCTTAATGTCTCGTGTCTTACATCATTTACTCAATTGCACTTAGGACCTAACAAACAAACGTGGAATGTGTGCTTCTAGAATATCATTGGGTGAATTTGGAATTGAGATTAGATGTTAACTCATCATTATGTCTGCATTTACTATTCTCTTTCATTACATTTTCTTTGCTTAAGGACAAGGAAAAGTCTAAGCTTCAGAGAATTTGATGAGCTAATAAAATATATGTGTATTCATGCATTAGTTTAGGCCATTTTTATTTATTTGGGCATTCTTGGACCAATTTCATCATGCATTATCTTATTTTGGATCATACATTTGAGTTTATGCATTGTTTGTGTAAATAAGTTTGGAGGGAGTTAGTTAGATTCAAAACAGTGTGTTCTACAAGTGCCTGGTGAATTTTTTCCACGACCTGTGGATTTGACTTCAAATTGCAGGATTCAAAACAGTGTATCCCACATGTGCCTGCCTGGTGGATTTTTTCACGACCTGTAAATTTTGCTTTAGAATATCAAGTGCAAAACAGAGCAAGTTCCACAGGTGGCCTGTGGATTTTTCCACAACCTGTTGATTTTTCAACAAGAAATCTACATATGATGTGGACTGATAATGATTTAAAGAAAAAAGAAAATAAAAGAAAGAGAAAGAGAGGAAACGGTTAGAGGAGAGAGAAACTTGCCTTAGCAAAGGGAGAGAATGTGGTAAAGATAAGAGGAGGGGATCGTTCATGAAAAGTTTATTCTTCTTGATCTTCATCATTTTCTTCTTTCGTCAGTTTTAGTTTTTCTTTTCATTATACAAAATTAATTTTATTTTTGTTGGAGGATTGATGTAAGACTTGGATTATAGGTTCAACTCTTTACAATTGATGTTTTGTTATTGTTATTCATCTCAGTGCTCCGTGTATGGTTTTATAATTTATTCTATGAGCAATTTCACAATTGGAAAATTGGAGATTGCTTGTGATTATAAAGAAGACATGGTAGGTCATGTCACAATTGGAAAATTGGGCATACCTAATTAGTTTGGAATAGAGATGATTATTGATTTTTCATGATTCTATTGAATTTTTGTAAACTGACTTAAGGAATTGGGAGATTCGAATTCAATGAATAGATTTTACCTACTAAGGGATTAGGGGTAAAACAACTCTGAGTAGTAAACTCAGGTGGATGATTACATAGCTTGCATCAATTGAAAATGAGTATAATTCTAGAGGAAATGGTACGAAATCAATCCTCTAACCGTTCTTATATTGATTGAAGCTTTTGTTATAAATTTTATGCTTGTAATTCTATTGAATCTCATCTCCTCAAAATTACGTAAATTATAAATCTAGTATTTAACGAGTCAATCCCAACTAACGATATTTTATTACTACATTAATGATTGGTTCACTTGCCAAACATTCATCAAATTTTAATATGTTATATTGAATTATGTTTTTAATTAAATTTAAATGTAATTAGTAATTTAATTCTTATATTTAAATTTATAATTTTTTTTATTGTTAAATTGAGTCTTAATATTTATTAAAGAGTATAATTTGTTCTCATATCACATATCAAATTGATCCACTTTCCTGACTCGTTATTTTAAATTAAAATAAAAAATAATTTAAAATATTAATCTTTTGTATTATATATAATAATATTATTATTTAAATCATTAATCGTTACAAATTAAATTTTAATGATTGATTATATAATAAATTAACTTAATAAATAAATATAATAATCATTTAAATTTACCGGTTAGAGATATTATTTAATTAATTAAAATTTAAAAAATATTTATAATATATATATATATATAATACTTACTAAAATTAAAAAAAAAATTGTCTAAAAGTTAATATTTTAACTTGTGTGACTAGTCTCTCCCATTTTGTTGATAATTTCTCAAATATGTGGGATGATATGATATATTCAAATTGAATAAATTATTTTCATAAATATAGTCCATTTATAAATCAATTTTTAGAATTGTTGCATGGATTTTGATACTGTAATCTCATAAATTTTGAACAAATTATTATAACAATTAGTTTGTGATGTGCAGCTCTATAAATTACAGAGGTCATCTATGCGTTGGGTCATCAAACTTTTTTTGTTTTTTTACAATATACTATACAATCAAAGTTTATGAAAGTGAAAGTTTTAAACTGAAAAACACATTAAAGGATTTTTGTGATAGTGACAATGGTTGAAGGCTAATCCTTGATTTTCTTGTCTATAATGTGTACAAACATTATGTCAAATGTAAGGTGACCCTTTAATTGTACTGTATCAGGTCTTATTATATGAGATGAGTCAGAAATATATTTTCTTAATTGAAACGCATTAAAGAAATTGTGAAAGTTAGAAAGAAAAGCAGGTAAAGAAATTTGATAAGCAACAAAACCAACTATTATGAGAATTTGATAAGGACCAATGAATTGGGGAGTGAGTTTCTTTGATTTCATCGCTCTTCCAATTCCAGTTTTTGGTGTGACTTTCAAGAATACATTATCACCTTCTCGAAATTCAAGAGGTTGTCTTCTCTTGTCAGCATAACTTTTCTGTCTACTTTGAGTTGCTCTCGATTGGTCCCTAATCATTTTGATTTTCTCAGTTGTTTGTTGAATCATATCAGGACCTAAGACTAAGTTTTCTCCTATCCCAAACCAACACAAGGGTGTTCTACATATTCTCTCATACAATGCATCATAGAGTGTCATGTCTATGCTAGAATGAAAACTATTGTTATATGTGAATTTTATCAGAGGTAGACATCGATCCCAACTATCACAATCCTCTAGCACGCAAGCTCTTAGTGAATCTTCAAAGATTGGATTGCTCTTGTTGATTGTCCATCAATTTTGAGATGATAAGTTAAGCTAAGATGGAGTTTAGTCCCTAAGGCCTTATGTAAACTCCCCATAACTTAGAAGTAAATCTAGGGTCCCCATAAGATACAATATTTGTTGGAACTCCATACAACCTCACAATTTCTCTTATGTACAATTCAATCAATTTTTCCAATGAATACCTAATGTTAATGGGTAAGAAGTGAGCAAACTTCATTAACCTATCCATGATAATCCATATGGAATTAAATTTTTGAACAAATTGTGTAAAGCCAACTACAAAATCCATTTCTATAATGTCCCATTTCCATTCAGGTATATTTAAGAATTATACCATCCCTGCTAGTTTTTGGTGTTCTATCTTAGCCTTTTAACAAATTAAACATGTTGTTACATGTTGTGCTACTTTCTTCTTCATCTTGGGCCACCAAAACATTTTCTTAACATCTTGATACATTTTTTTCGTGTCCGAATTTATGCTTAATTTGCTTTTATGTTCTTTTTCTAAAATCTTCATTTTAATTTTCCATTATTAGGCATACACATCCTATTATTAAATTTCCAAATGCATGTCGTATTTATGCCAAAATGTTCTCCATTATTTTGTCCTGTCAACTTCTTTTACATTTGAATGAATTCATCACTTACATGAGTCTTAAGGATTTGCTTGTGTAAGTTGTTATTGATTTGAATGGAGTTTAATTTCATTCTATTATGGCTTAGTGATAATTGACATTATCATATTTTATTTTTTTTGTTTATTTTTATCTTTTATTATTATTCTATTATTATCTTTTTAGATATTTTTGGTTTTATTTAATAAAATTGGAAAAGATAAGTATTTAGTTTATATTTTGCAAATTAGGAGAAAATCCTTAAAGATTTGAAGAATATGTCAATATTATTAGATAAAGAGAAATCTTTGAAGATTAAAGAATATTTTCAAGATTATTATTCAAGTGGAGATCTCAGAGATTTAAGAAGATTATCAACAAAGATGGATAATTCAATTATCAAGAAAATTAATTATCAATAGAGTTGGTTATTCAAGTACAAATTTCAAGCTCAATCTAGTTCTGAAAAATATATAAATAAGGGCTTAGCAGAAGTCAAAATCAACACTAGAGTAAAAAAATAATTGATTGTGCATCTAGACATAGAGTACATAATTGATCATTCATAACATGAGAATTTTGATCATTAATGCGAACTTATAATAAGAATTTCTAAGACATCTAGGGTTTTATTATCCAAGTTTAGACTTATCCTAAGACATTAGGGCTTCTTACATAAGATGTGAATGCTAGAGTAGGAATTAGAAGAATATCGTTTTGGTGTTTTTTCTTTGAATTGGATCATGAAACCTAATCGTAGTGAATCCTTTATCATATATTGATGCACACCATATGTTTGATAAAAATACAAACAGAGTTTTATTTTTGTTTTTGTGAAATTTGTTGTCTAATTGAGTTGTGAATTACAAGAGTTGTCAAATGTTTTCACAAGTCTTTTAGGAAACGATACTTGGACGTTCCACTTTATTACTTGTATGATTTGATACACTTGCCAATCTTGTAACACTTAGTGTGACGAAAAAAAAATCATGTTTGTATTTTTTTTTTCTAACAAACTCATTTCTTGAATCATCGGTGAGGAGACATGTAAAGATTTCTTGCTTAAAGTGTGCCACTACATTTTCCCTTGGTAATGTAATTCAAAATCATAATTTTTAAAAAATTTCATCTATCTCCTTTGTCCCTTATTTAACTCTTTTTTATCAAACAAGAGTGAGACTCTTATAATCACTAAAAATGTCGAACTTACCACCATAGACATAATGTCTCCATATTTTAAGTGCAAAAATAATGGCAGCTAGAGTTCTAGATTATGGTTTGGGTAATTTTTCTCATGTGCTCTTAGCTTGCCTAGAAGCATATGTCAGTGCTCTTCTATCTTGCATAAGAATACATCTTAATCCCATGTTGAAAGCATCATAAAATATCACAAAATATCACAAAGTGTCTGGTAGGATCAGGCAATACTAAACAGGAGAAGTGGTTAATATTTTCTTGAGCTCTTGAAAACTATTCACATTTTTTCTATCCACACAAAAACTTGACCTTTTTTTGTGAGTTCATTTAAAGACATGACTATTTTGAAAAACGCCAAGAACTTTCTATAATATCCTACCAAACCTAGAAAATTAAGAATCACAATCATTGTTTTTGGTTGTTCAATATGACTAATAACAATAATTCAATATCTTACCTTGAATAAAATTTACTTATTTAAATTCTCACGATAGAAATTCCAACTATAATTTAATTTAAATTTGAATAACTCTATTATTAATTATTATTAATATTATAATAATTATTATTCTTATCTACATTTGTTTCATTTAAAAATAAATAAATAAAAAGAAATCAACATTCAGTGTTCCATCTTCTTCAAATACATGTACCAATAATATTACATTCTACTTCTAAAATATGCGGTAAAACACATGTTAAATGAATAAGTGAAAACATATAAAATTACACATCATATAATAATAAATTTGTACAGAATTTATATGTTATATATTTATATATAAATTGATAATAAATATAAATACTTATTGAGGTTACGTAAATTTATATGTTACTTATTTATGTGTATAACAGGGATTAATTTATATTATATTAGTACAATAATATATATATATATATATATATATATTTATATTATATGCATACAAAGTATAATGAAACCATATATTATATGTACGTATAAGTAGTATAATATTATATTATTAACATACTTAAATTCATAAATATATGTAATTTACAAATAATAATATTTAAATAATATTATAATTTTGCCATGTTTAAATTGATATTAATATATATATATATATATATATATATAACTTTAAAAATAATAAATTTGGAAACAATATACGATAGTATAAAAAGATGGGTTAAGAATATCTCACACAATAAAATAGTATAGAATAAATAAATAAATAAATAAATAAAACAAATATAATAAAAATGGTAATGTCTTTTCCTTCTTATCATAGTATGGTGCATTCTTTCTGAGTCTGTTTCTTGCTCTTTTTCTTGTTTCCTTCTCTTTGTTTTTTTTCCTCTCTGTCGAGTTGTTCCTTATCTTTTTCCTTTATTCTTGTTTTTTTTTATTTTTTATCACTGCATCACAACACAAACCCCTTTTAATAGAGCTGCCCATGTGGAGTAAATATTCTTCTCATTTAATGCATATTAAGATTTGAGCCAAAGACTTATGCAACAAATTTTCTCATTCAATGCATCTTATCCTGCAAAATTAAGCAGGAACTTATCTCTTATATGTAATTTTTGTTTTATAGTATTACTTTTATATTTCATATATTTATCATATCTAATATTTATATTTACAAAAATTATAATATTTGTTTATATATATATATATATATATATATATATATATATATATATATATAATGAAAAGTTCAGACGTAACTATTTTATTGTTTTAATAATATATTTATATGTAATTCTATCATTCTATTATTATTAATATTATAAAAATATATATTTATTATTAGTAAAATTTAAATATTTAATATATATAGATAGATAGATTTATAATTTATACCATAAATTATTATTTCTATTATTTATAGAAGAAAATTTTTTTAATTGATTACCAAATATATATTTATTTATTTCTTAAAATAAAAATAACAATAACTTTAATATATTGTATATTAAAAGGATTACATTGTAAAACTTTTGGATGTTACGGTTATTTCCTACAATAGTTGCCTATCTATTTATTCTTTTTAAATATATTTTTAATGGTTTGAGGCTACGGTTATCTATTATGCATTATAGGTCGCTGTACTTTTCAACTATAGCGCTATACCTTCCTTCTTTTTAATATTTATAATTTATGATTTTGTGTATCTTTCAAAATTCTAATCATAATTTCAATTTTAACTAATTTTAACTATATATAAAACTCTTTCCATAATCTTAATTTCATTTTTGAAGAACATACGTTTATTAATTTGATCGGAAAATCTTAATTTATGTGTATCTGTTTAATCTTTGCATCTCTTTGAGTATATTAGAGCAATAAAATAAATAATTAAACGTAGACATTAATAATTAAAGCACAATCGCTATTATCAAAGTAAAAAGTTTATTTCATTTTTAGGTGACTTTAAGGATAATTAATTTGTCTTAAATTTTATAGAACGGCATAATTAACGATAATATTAAATAAATCTTGACCTAATTATTATAATTATATTTTAATTTTTAACAATATTAAAATATTATTATTTTATTATTTTATACTTTTTATATCTTTTATATGTGTATATTAAATAAATTATTAATTAAAGTTATATTTATTTATAGGCATATTTGTTTTTTAAATAAAATAAAATTGTATTTGTAATAAATAGGTCAAAATTCACTTAATATTATAATTAACTATATATTTTTGTAAAATTCAAAACTTATTTATTATCTTTAATGGTGTCATTATAGTACGTAGGTCAAAATTCATTTAATATTATAATTAACTACACACTTTTGTAAAATTCAAAACATATTAATTATTCTTAACTAGTGTCGTAAGAAAGACCCTTAAGTAAAAAATTTGGAAGATGATAGTTTAACAAAAAAATTTGACAAATTTTTGACAAATTACCTTTTTAAATAAAAAAAATATTACAATTATTACTTTATTTTGATTAAAAAATAAAAAATTAATCTATTTAATTCTATTTATAGAAACTTTGTCAAAAGTTTGTTAAAAAATTTTGTCAAAAGATAATTTTCCTATTTTTAAAGAGTACCTGATGATTGTTTTCCCAACAACCATTTCCCATCAAGTGTACTCATACGTAGTATGAACAAGTATCGTATCCATAAGGATTTAGCAAACATATTAGTACTTTGATTTTTCGATTTTATGTTTGTTAGAAAGAGTGCAAGTAAAAATAAATAGTAGTTATTAGATAGATTGAGTGGAGTAGGGGCTATGAATTGATTTCATCTTATCTTCTTCTACCACACCACTACCATCTAGTTTACTTACTTTTCAAATCATTCAATGTCTTGGGAGTACTCTTTTTATGTAGATCTAGGTTCATCCTTGATACACTAGAACCTAAGGACTCCAAACCCAGTGTGATTTCTCAACTCTTGGTAGAATGAGTCCTTGCTTTAATGTGCAAGACTCTCTCCTCCAACATCCACTCTAGTATGCCATGGAGCATCCAGTACATGTGTGATGATTTGATTGGACCTTAGTTTGATATGAGTCTTTCAACTCAATCCCAATCAGTGAAATAGGATAAGTCGTCAATTCATCCACATAAGTTGAGACCAATCTTCCAACTCAAATCAAACCCATGAAATAAGAAGAGTGATCAAGTCATTAAGCATAAATCAAACCACAAACAATTGAATGAAAGCAAAGATAAATACCCAAGAAGTAGAAATGAATAAAATTGATTACATCAAACCTGGGCACAAGGGAGTTCAACTACTCATAGAATATTACAATGCAAAGTCTGCTCATTTCTTACCCATTAACATTAGGTATTAATTGGAAAAATTGACTGAATTATACATAAGAGAAATTGTCATGTTAGATGGAGTTCCAATAAGTATTATATCTGATAGGGACCCTAGATTTACTTCAAAATTTTGGGGAAGTTTACATCAAGCTTTAGGTACCAAGCTTCACCTTAGCTCAGCTTATCATCCCCAAACTGATGGACAATTTGAAAGAACCATTCAATCTTTGGAAGATTTGCTAAGAACTTGTGTGTTAGAAAATTCTGATAGTTGGGATCGATGCCTGCCTTTGATTGAGTTCACCTATAACAATAGTTTCCATTCCAACATAGGTATGGCACCCTATGAGGCATTATATGGAAGGAAATGTAGAACACCTTTGTGTTGGTTTGAGACAAGTGAGAATTTAGTATTAGATCCTGACATGATTCAACAAACAACAGAGAAAATCAAAATGATCAGGAACAAATTGAGAGCAACTCAAAGTAGACAAAAAAGTTATGCTGACAAGAAAAGACGACCTCTTGAATTTCAAGAAGGTGATCATGTATTCTTGAAAGTAACTCCAACCACTGGAATTGGTAAAGTGATGAAATCAAAGAAACTCACTCCGCGATTTATTGGCCCTTACCAAATTCTTAGAAAAATAGGTCATGTTGCTTATCAAATTTTCTTACCTCCGTTCCTTTCCAACCTTCATAATGTCTTTCATGTGTCTCAATTAAGAAAATATATTTCTGATCCAACTCATGTGATAAGACCTAATATAGTACAATTAAAGAATAACCTTACATTTGACGCAATACCTGTACAGATTATGGACAAGAAGGTCAAAGAATTGAGAGGCAGACAGATCCCTCTAGTGAAGGTCACGTGGAATGAAGCTAATGGAGATATTACATGGGAATTAGAAGAGAAAGTAACAAACATTTACCCTTATTTATTCCAAAAATAAATAAATAAATAATTTCGAAAACGAAATTTCTTTTAGAGGGAAGAATTGTAACATCCATAAATCAACAAATAATGTATTACTTTATTTATAAACATTTTATTATATATTATTATTATTATTACAAATATATATATATATATATATATATGAATATATATATATATATATATATATATATAATATATATATTATTATAATAAATTATGAACATATGAATGTAAAAATTATAAATATCTAAAATATACAAATAATTGATGATTTTATAAGAAATATATTAAATATTTTAAAATGTTAATAAGAAAGAATATTTTTACTATAATAAAAGAAGAAACGTAAAATAAATAAGTTAAGTTACGTTTATATATATATATATATATATA
>Ga0214542_1008023_pt1 | contig 17871 bp, 17 predicted proteins | sample CNSS1metaG_FD_160096 | JGI IMG/M metagenome (GOLD analysis project Ga0214542, IMG submission 160096) | Root nodule microbial communities from cowpea collected in UCLA plant growth center, Los Angeles, California, USA - CNSS1 | ecosystem: Host-associated > Plants > Roots > Nodule | place: USA... | reverse complement strand
TATATATATATTTATATTATATATATATATATATATATATATATATATATATATATATATATATATATATATATATATATATATATATATATATAAGTATTGCAAAAGATCGTTACTTGCAAAATTGGGACCAAATTCATTTTCGCTTCTCTCTGTAAATACCAAGCAACCGAATGTGGTTTTGTTTTGGGTGAAACGTTGTAGTTTTGGTTTCACGTTTTGCTGAACAACCATCGTCAAGTCTCACAAGTCTTGGGCGTCTCAACTGGTGGACTCAAGTACAGGTTACGAGATCTCCTCCGCATCTTGTAGGTTGAAGCATTGAAGGGCTTTTGAGTTGCAGAAGTGGGGTTTATCACCCATGCTTCTTCACCTATTATAAATAGGTGGCTCAAGGCTCCTCCGAAACACACCTTTTTCCACACATTTGCTCATTGTCTCTGCTCTTCTTACCTTTTATCACTTTCTCTTTCTTTTCTTAACTTCTAGTTTATTTATTTACTTTTTTTAAGAATTATCTTATCTTTGAAAAATCAAAAAAGTTCTTGTTATATTTTGAGGGACTTTTGCAATATATTGTAGACAATGACACTACAAAAAAATTTGTTAAATACGACGGTTATTTGGAGTATAAAATGACAGTTTTGACTGTCATATTTTATGCATATGGCGGGTGCGGGTACCGTCATATATCCTGTCACAATGAATAATATGACGGTCTTGGACGAAACGTCGCAAGGCCCGCCATTAAATGCATTGCACAAATAATGGCAGTTTGAACCGCCGTATGTTGTGCGCAAATAATGGCAGTGAAAATCGTCTTAATTTGTTTATTTTTAAAGAATTGTCATGCGAAATACAACACCTAGAAATGCCATTATTTGTACTATACAAATGCGTTATACGACGTTTCAACTGCCATAATTTGAATGTGATTTTTTTATATTATTTTTATGTAACATGCTTTCCATTATTATTGAATTTGTTTTCCATAAAATTAAAAAAATAACAGACAACATCTTGATCAATAATACTTTCATTCATAATTCATATTTCATATTTAAAAACTTGATATTACGAAACACAATCCAAAAGTTTTCACATTGAAAACAAAAGCCAAAAAAAAAAATTTAAAACATTATTATAATACATTTTGCTAAATTTCTATAGCTATGTTCCTATAGCTATGTGCCTAACTTGTCTTTTCTGTCCCGTTTGATCTTCTTATACCAATGGTGATGGAGCACCACTTCCAACATCGGGTACTTGGAATAAAAAAAATTTATAACTTATTCAAATTCACATGTGTATTATAATAAACTTGTGTAATTTGTTAAATAAACTATTAAGTTTTACCTCATTAACCGAAGTATGTATCAAACCAGCAGCCATAGCAGCAAAATGGTCAGGAACGTCATCTCTAGAAGCAATGTAGGCAACCAATGTTTGCATTTGGTTTTTGAGAGTTGTGAGCTCATTTTCCATCTTTAGAAACATCCGTATTTGTTGATGTTGCACTATATGAAGCAAAATTCATACCATTTAATCTTGTAGTGGATTGCTTAAATGCAAGAGTGGGACAAGCTCCATGTGACAATCCTCTGACCCGACCTGGATGCTCCTTACCAAATATGAGACCAATCGGATCATTTGGAGATATATCTGATGCAATCTCTAGGTTATTCAACATTAGCTTATCTATTTTTTCCTGCATTAAATTGGAAGTGCAAAAGACCGCCAAACAAACAAATTATGACGACTTAAAATGATAAACTAGTACACCAACAATTAGTTCAGACACAAATAAGAAAATTGAAAGTGATCATATAAGTTGAAGTACTTGAAGAGAAAGGTGTCCAGACTCAAATAAGCAAACCAACAATATGCATTTTCACCTCAATTAACTAATCCTAACAGGTTCGTTATTTTAACTATGTATGCAGATTGAAGAACTCACACAAAATCAGCAAAGCAGAAAAATAAATTTAATTCTATGCAGTTTGTAATAGGGTTTTAAATGGCAACAGAAACCATGCACTCATTGTCGTTCCCATACAATATACTCCATTTTCTTCTAATCCTAAACACCAATTCCTCCAATTATTGCCACTTCCCACTAACTCTGCCTCAACTCCTCTCCCACTGCACTAAACATAGACCAGAACCCTCATTCCAGCACCAAACAGATTTCAAACAAACATAACAAAGAGATGAAAAAAGGAGTCAGAACATTGAATAAACAGATTTCAATCAAACAGATTTTAGAAACCCATATGCTATGCTCACTATAGCTCAAGGATCATGATATCCACTCAAACCAGTAAAAGCAGATTTCAAATAATCAGTTTTCAAACTAACAAACTATTGACATACTCAAAGTGTACTTCATATTATAATGCCAATCATTAAATATACAATTCAATGTTTATGTAGCCATGGACTATATGCAGGCAGTACAAGAAATAGAGAAGACAAAACTATGCAGTTAAGCTTCACCACCCTGCAATTAAGAGCTCAATTGTGTGAAGAAGGAAAAGCAAGAAATAGAACAAAAGTATTCAATCTCAAACAGTAGTCTACAAAGAAATCTCTATTTTATTCTTATGCATATACGAACTTGAACACTAATTGAACTTATACATTCAAAATACACATCTAGAGAAAATAAAAATAGTACTAAGGAACTGAAAAGTGAAGTTGTAAGATAGCAGTTTGAGCAAGGGGAACCAGCCACCAACTACAATATTGTTTTAACCATCACCATGCACTCAAAACAGATTTCAACCAATTAGATTTCATATTATAAAGGCAATAATTAAATAGACAATTCAGTAGCAGCAAGAACAAATTTACCCCAATCTCCATAGCCTCCTCATTCATATAGGTGCCATTTTTCTTCTTATGAGTGATCTTCCACATTTCAGCTCGCCCAATGTTCCTACCAGTCTCAATTTTCTATATGTTTTGAAGAAAAGTAAAATGAGCAAAAAATATATAATAGCACATTATTTTTTAGAACAAAATATAAGTAAAAAAAATACCAAATTATCCCTTCTTCTTGACAAAGCCATAGCTCCCAACTCCATGGTCACGTGTTTAAAGCAGAGAAATAACAGAATAAGCAAGAATCGGGATTTCAATAACATAATACAAAATTATACTTCCCAATTGATATTTTCAATCTCAACCAAATGCAACAGAGCACACTTAATATTACATTCATCAATAATTAACCCAATAATCAGAGCAAACAATAGGAGTCGCACATTAGTCACTAATCAAAGTGCAAACCAACCAAAACGAAATCGTAATAGAGGGAAAGAAGTGGAAGGACCTTGTCCGTGCTAGAAATGAGGAAATGCAAAGCGAATGCTCCGTGGCGACTGCTAGTGTGCTCGATTGGTTGAGGGTTTGGGCAGTGGAGAAATGGCTCGCGACGAAACCCTGTTCGACATTGTCGTCGGAGTTGCTAGAGATGTTTGACACTTTGCTGGTTCCCAATCAGTGTGGCGAAGGAAGTCCCGATCTTCGGCGACTTGGTAATCTCCACTTGCATCAACGAGTTACGAGATCTCCGGCGACGAAATCGACAGCAAGAACGGTGTGGTGGTGCGAGGTGCGAGGAGCGGAAATAGTGAGGTGTGAGGTGTGGAAACAGCATGGTGATCTCATGCGACGAGGAGGGTGGAGTCGGCGAGGATTGGGAACTGCGAGGTGTGAGAGTGGAAAATTGCGAGGTGTGAGAAGTGTGGAAACGAAACCGAGATTGGGGTTGATAGAGAGGATTTTGTAGGGTTTGTCTTACATGAGCCAGTTTTATGTTTTGTGTGTGCATTTGTCTCATTAAAATTCAATTTACTGTGCAATAAAAAAGATAGAATTAAATGAGAAGTAAATAAAAAAAAGAGTATTATGGAGGGAAAGATGGCGCCACTAGAAAACGGCATAATGTGTAATGGGAGCATAATGGCATTTTCAAATGCCATATTTTGCATACAAAATGTGGCAGTTATAGAACTGTCGTATTATGAAGCAAATTATGGCAGTTTTTTATAACCGCCATATTTACTTCAATTTTTTTGTAGTGTGAACTCATAAAGTAATTTTTATTAGTGATTTTGTTAACTTTTACAACAATTGTAAGAACTTATGGTTGACACCAATAACCCAAATCCGGAGAATTAAAACATTGTTTCTGGAACTTAGACAATCTTTGCAAAAATGTTCCCAGACATGTCAAAAATTGAGGTCTTCTCTGGTCAAAACTTTTGGTGATGACAAAAATGAATGTCTACCCTTTTAGATATGTTTGGTTGAGATTGTCCCCGCATCTTCAAAACCTGAATCTGGTACTCAAGCAAAAACAAGTCGAAGATTAGATGATGCAAACAAGACATGTCGACATACCTTACTTAGTGTGAGTGCCTTGTCTAATGAGTTATTCGATGTATATTGCTTATACAAGGAAACGAAAGCTATTTGGGATTTGTTAATTCTCAAATATACTACTGAAAACGTCGTTCCACAAATATTCATCTTAGGGAACTATTATATTTTAATTCTGTTTAATATTTTTTTTATTTAAAGATTGATTTTTATTAATTCTAATTAATTTTTCTTTTGCTTATTTTTATTTTTTTAATTTATTATTTTTTTAATGTTTAATTTTGAAATTTATTCATTTTTCTTAATATATACTTTAAAAATAAAATAGAATATTAATATATAAATATATATATATATATATATATATATATTTTATATAATATATTAAAAATTAAATAAAATAAGAAAATATATAAAATTAAAAAGTAATAAACCTTCAAAAAAAATAAAAAAAAAATTCAAAAAGGAATATATATATACATATATATATATATATATATATTTTTTCTTTTTTTACAAAATATATATATATATATATATATATATATATATATTAATCTTAATTTTAAATACACTACTAAAAAAACTCATATTTCTTTCCAATTTTGTTTTGAAAATTTTTTCGTAGGAAATACTTACAAATTTTGTTGAGAAAAAAAAATTGCAAGAAATTGCTACCAATTTTCTTGCAAAATATATTGTATAAAACATTTTTCGTATCAAATTTTGTAGAAAATACTTTTAAATTTTATAATTTTGTAAGAAATGATTACCCACGAAAGAATTACCTGCGAATTAAAATTCTTAGAAAAAATGACAGAAAAATATTTTCTTGCAAATTTTCTTGACAAATTTGTAAAAAAAATTCCATGTAATATGAGAATATATAGTAGTGATGTATTAAAAAAACATTATAAAAATTAAAAAAAAGGAAGATTAAAAATACAATAAAAATTATATATATATATATATATATATATATTCTAGAAATCTCGTTACCGAATTTTGAAATTCGATATTTGTATGGGTGAGGGTGCTGGTAAAAAATATGAAAGTTATTTCAAGTATTTTGAAAAAAGTGGATAATGAAAAGAAACTTGGAGACGCAGGGAGAAAAGGAAGTTTCTCCTTGCACCCCAAACTTTCTCTTGTACCTCCAATATTACCCTTTTGACCCTAATCAAAAGTATGAAACGGATTCCAAAATCCGTTTTATAAATTTTCATGTTTTTTACGAAATGGATTTCGAAATCCGTTTCAGAAAAGTATGAAACATATTTCAAAATCCGTTTCACAAAAAAAATTAAAATTTATGAAACAGATTTCGGAATCCGTTTCAGAAAAGTATGAAACGGATTCCGAAATCCATTTCTAGGAAAAAAATTAAAATTTGTGAAACGGATTTCGGAATCCGTTTCAGAAATGTACGAAACGGATTCCGAAATCCGTTTCACAAAAAAAAATTAAAATTTGTGAAACAGATTTCAGAATCTGTTTCAGAAAAGTATGAAACGGATTTCAAATTCCGTTTCAGAAAAGTATGAAACGGATTCTGAAATCCGTTTCTAGAAAAAAAATTAAAATTTGTGAAACGGATTTCGGAATCCGTTTCATACTTTTCTGAAACAGATTCCGAAATCCGTTTCACAAAAAAAAATTAAAAATTGTGAAACAGATATCAGAATCCGTTTTAGAAAAGTATGAAACGGATTCCGAAATCTGTTTCTAGAAAAAAAAAATTAAAATTAAAAACGTGGTTGTCGTTGATGTCGCTGAGGGAGGGGTCGAAGGTAGTGTCGAACTCGACGGCGAAGGAGGTTGAGCTGGGGGAGGGTTGGGGGAGGCCCATGGAGAGGGCGGGGAAGTGGGTGGAGGAGGCGAAGAGAAAGGCGAGGCCTTCGCCGAAGGGGCATGAGGAAGAGGAGAGGATGGAGAAGGAGAAGCGGGAGGAGAAGGAGGCGATGGAGTTAGTTTGGGAGTCAAGAAAACAGAGGGTCAAAAGGATCATTATTAGGGATACAGAAGAAGGTTTGGGAGTGCAGGAAGAAGTCTCCGGAAGAAAAAACCAAAATATAAGAGGGAGTGTAGTCAACATGGTTTAGGGTTTAGGGTTTCTAACCTAGAAAAAAAGGGAGCGGAATGGATGAAAAAAAAAGGGAGGAGTAGAACTTGTTGCTGTAAAGGCCACTCTTGAAGGTAAGTTCCGTCACTTCGGCTTCATTCTCTTCTTTTACCCTTGGGGTAAATAAACCCTATATGATCATTACTTAGTAGGATGCATGTGATTTTTGTTCTCCGCATTTTTTTTTTCTTATCGTGAGATGTTACCCGGGGAAGAAGAAGGAGAACATGGAAGATTTGGTCCTTCGTTTCTCCCTGTCTTTCTCAGGAATGCCTATGTTTTTGTGTGCCCTCATGCTAGATTCTCCATAAGCAATTCATAATGGTTGCTTGGTTATCAGAATATTATGTCCCTGTTTTCTACAAAATTGAAATAGCTACAAGTCAAACGTGTAATCTGGTTATCTTGGTTTACTTTGTGGTTTACTTCATAGATATATTCTTGTGGCTGTTCTCTGTAAGTGTGAGTTTTTTTCTTCTTTTTAGTATGTATTATGAGCTCTTTTTGTATTGATGGCGATTCTGATCAGTTGTGTAACCTAGCTAGATTTATTTGAGGCATTGATAAAATAATAACATGTTTGTTTTCTTTTGAAAATGAGTGAAATATGCATAGATAGTTTGGTTAGGAGTACAACTTTTTAGAACTGGTTCTGCAAAATTACGAAGACCAGCTAGATGAACATGTGGTTCACTGCAAGAATGCATAATCTGTATTACCGACACTTTTACTCATTGGACTAACTATCACGCGCTGAGCCAGCTTATCAAAAGTGGTGCCAAGAGATATGCTTGTTAAGCGAGTAAAAGAATGGCTGAGCGAAAATGAAAATATCAAAAATCTGAGAACGAGGTGTGGACTTGACTCGCTTGGTGAATTTTTAAAAGTTTAGTCTTAATACTCTATCACTGGATGAGCCTGCGCTTCATTGAGCGGAGAAGTTTTATGTGAAAAGAAAGAACATCAATGACATATTTTGGCTAGACGACTAATGTAGTCATTGGACGAGTTTCACGTTGGTGGAAACTTGCTAAGCAAGGCATTCGTTTGTTGAGCAAGAATCTTATTTATGAATGTGTAATCTAGTACGTTAAAAGGTTACTTGCAATTTATTTTTTCATAAATCATTCTAAAATATTACTATTAGAAACATATTTTCATAGTAGTTATCTCATTAAACTCGTAACATATACACTTTCAACAAGTACCATTGGCTTATTGCCATTAAATAATAACATAATTTTAATTATATCTCTGGATCGTAATCATTTGAATTAGTATTATGAGTTGATGCATATGATCGATGTAGTGATGTAAATAATTTGAATATTCGCATTATAATTTTAACATGATTGAAGGAATATGATACCTTAACAATTAATTTTTGGCTTAATTACTAATTTGGTTCCACAATTTGTTAGTTTGATTTATTTTGATCCTCTTATTATTTTTTTTTCAATTTGGTCTTTTAATTATTTAAGAAGGTCCAATTTAGTCCTTTTCGTGTCCGTACATGTCATGGGTCATTTTGTAGAATTTTAATTAATTAATTAATTAATTTATTATTGTTTTATATTTAAAAAAAAATTAACTGCCACGTGTCAGACCATGTTCATGACACGTGTCAATTCATAAATTTTTTTAATTAAAAAAACTGTCACATGGTAGGTTATGATTGTACCACGTATCAAGCTAATAGTGGATGTTTTCAATTTAGTCTTTCTATTAACAATTTTGATTCAATTTTGTCTTCTCCAATTTGAAATCAAATTAAGCTTAATTATAACTTATATATATATATATATATATATATATATATATATATATATATATATATATATATTACTCTACCTAACTATTCAAATTATTTTGTTTTTTACATGTGTAAAAAATTACAAGTGAAAAAATGTAAGAAATGAAATAATATGAGTATCTAGGGAATGATCTGATGTATAAATGATAAAAAAGTATTTTAACATGAATATATAACATGTATATATAAATTGTAATTAAGCTTAATTATTAATTTGGTATCAAATTGGAGAGGACAAAATTGAATCATTAAAAAAATGAATTAAATTGAATCAAAATTTTAAATAGAGAGAATAAATTTGTCATGTAACATTTTTTTAAATAAAAAATAAAAAATAAAAAAATAAAAAAATAAAATTTCACAAATTGACATGTGTACACATGATAGTTTAATTTTTTAATTAAAAATAATTTATAAATTAAAAAAATTTAAAATACAAAATGATACGTGACATGTATGAACACGATGTTAACGTCAACTAACAGAAAATACCAAATTGAATTTTTTAAAGAATTAAAGAACTAAAATGAACCAAACTAATAAATTAGAGAACCAAATAAGTAATTAAGCCTTATTTCTTTTTTTCTTTTTTATGATCATGCTTTGTAAAATATTAAAGTTGAATGTACGAAACTAGTTAAATGTTTTTCATCATACAAACATGATATATCATCGATCAAATATTAAGCAGCATTTACCAACACCATAGAACAAATAAAAAACCGAGCAAACCGTCACCATTTGACAATATGTACCATTTGTGTAGTTTGACTACCTTTTATTAGAGTGTCCTTGTTGCCAAATCAAGATCTACTTTATACGTAAGTATCGCAATCAAGATTCCGGCGAGACGGCAAAAATAATTTAAAAATAGTACAGAGAAGTCGTCACCATAATTTATTATGGAAAACTATAAAAAAACTTTATAAACAATGGTCTTTGAAACCAAATTTGGATTTGAGAGTTGGTTACGTGTGAAGAAGGTATTAGCACCCCACAACACCCGTCTTAAGACGGTTTTGTCTTTAATTAAGTGTGCAAAATAGAATTTGATGTTTAAAATATTTATTGTTCCCTAAAAAATCAAACAAAAAAAAAATACATACAAAAATAATAGAGATTAAAAACAAAATTATGTTTTTATTTTTTTTGGCCTGACGAGAATTGTACCTCGCTCCTACGTATTTCCATTTGGAAAATCAGGATAACGTAGTTCTCTTAAAAAAAATAAAAATGTTGTTTAATGTTATTTTTATTTTTTAAATTATATATATATATATATATATATATATATATATATATATATATATATATATATATTTATGAATATCAAGAGAATCCGAGATTCCACATGATAAAAGATTTAGTTATCAAGCAAATCCGAGACTTGACATGATATTAAAAAATAATTTTTATAATTTTTATTTATTAATATTATTTAAAAAAAGAATTAAAAACTTATGAAGGAACATTTTGATTACTAAGCAAGTCCGCGACTTGACATGATATTCAATACTCATATAAAAGAAATAATACAAATTTTATTTATTTATTTATTATTGTCCTTTATAGAGAGAATTAAAGCCTACACAAGATTTTTTTTTATCAAGATAAATGACATTCCAAATAAAAGAAAAGCGAAGGATTGAGCATATCAATTACAAACCCAAAATCATCTAATGTGCGAACCCCAAACACATTTAATCATACAACAGATCAATCGATCATACATATGATATTATAAGAGAATCATGAATACATATTAGGAGCAAATAAAATTTACCTTAAGGAGACCCCTTTTGTGTGTGCTCTGGTAATAAAAAAGGAGAGGGGTTTTTCGAATTTTGTTTTGTCTGTGTCTTGCATTGGAGAAGTTTTGTGCTTATATTGGCACCTTGGAAGTACCACTGAAATCCTAGCCTTTAATTATAAATAAAATATATAAGGAAGGAATTTGTCTTGATGAAACATATTATAGAGCAATTACATTGTTGCATAATATCCATGATATTGATTATAATTATTAACGAAAATATTGCCTGTAATTACTAGAATTATATTTTTCGTCACATAAAGATCGTGATCAAATCATAACATATTATTCGTATAATTGATTCTAGTTATTACCTGGAATATTTTCTTCTAACTATTAAAATCGTATCATTTTCTAAAAAGCATTATTATCGGGCACATTTGCTTCTAATTAAAATAATACCTTCCCTGAACAAAGCAAAGAGACACATCACATAAGTGTAAATGCAAGATATTTATTCAAATTATTATAAAAAAATATTGCTCCTAATATTACATCCTTCTATAAAGAAATTATAAAACGTCCTTTTTTGACATGTCATGTGAAGAGTGTAAATAGAAAACAGTGGAGGTGAAAATATGTATAAAACATTTAGACTCATGAAAATGGTGTGATAATTAAAACAATTTAGATTCTCCCTTATTTTTCTTTTCTTCTTTTTTTTTTCTTTTTTTTTGTTTCATGGTAGTATTAAAGTTAAAAAACCTACCATCAATCAAAAACATATTTTTTATTATTTTATTTTATTTTATTTTATTTATGTATTATTATTATTATTATTTTTTAACAAAATAAATGCATTTACCCAGACGAAATTGGATGTTGACAATAAGTATAGATAAAAAATTATCCTCTTAGATAACCTTTTTCATTTCTTTTATCAATGGTTATCTATCTCACTAGTAAGAAACAACTTTTTCCAAGCATCATATTTATACGAGAAAAGATCTCAGCACTGCAGGCACCTTATTCCAAACGGCGTTGCTCTCCATTTTGAAGATATGGAATGGAAGATGTTAGAGGGAGGGTAGTCAACATGGCTTATCGCTTTAACTTGCAAAGCCCAATCCAAAAAAAAAAACAAAAGAAATAAAAAAAAAGGAGGAAAGAAAAAGTGGGAGGAGTAGAACTTGTTGCTGTAAAGGCAACTTTTGGAAACTTATCTTGAAGGTAAGTTACCTCGCTTCTTTGGTAACTTGGGTAATTGGATTTCATTAGTGAGTTATATGTTCATTAGATGAGACCAAAAGAAAAAACTTTGCATATGTAGGTATTGTTAGGAAAAAACCCCCCCAAAATCACTTTATCAATAGAGAAATAAAATAAACACAAGGAAACACATACACAACATTGCATGGGAGGAAAATGATGATTCAACAACAAGTAGCTCCTCACAAGATGAGAGTGGAGAAGCCAACTTGTGCCTTATGGCTGGTTATGAGTCATCCTCCTCAACCCAAGTAAGTTCTCTAGACATAAATGACTATAATCAATTGTTGCATGATTTTGAAGAGTTGCATAATGAAGCAAACAAGATTTCAACATTAAACAATCGGTTGAAAGGCTTAAACAACTGGCTAGAAAACAGAGTTAGTCAACTGGAAAAAGAAACAACTAATTTAAAAACTGATTTTGAACATTTAGAAATGATTTACAGTAATTCAACCGACTGTTTTAGAAATCAACCGGTTGAAAAACCATGTGAAAACTGTACAGTTTTGAAAAATCATTTGAAATACCTTATAAAAACCTGTGCAAGGTTCACAAGAGGGGAAGCAAACTTAGAGGTTGTTCTTGGTTCTCAAAACTGTGTGTTTGGCAAAGCTGGACTTGGTTACAATCCTTCTTTTCAAAAGAAAACCAAGAAGTTCTCTAGTTTCTTTTCAAAAAGTATGCCTAAGTGACATGCCATTCATTTCATGCAACTACTGTATGCAAAAAGGTCATGTTATTAAGAATTGTCATGCTAGAAAATATGATGTTCCTAAAGGGATTATGAAATGGATCCCAAAAGGATCTAGAAAGGCATAACCATAATGGACCCAACCTATTAAAGGGTACTATGTAATCCAAATTTGTTTTGCAGGTCATAAAAGGTGATAAGAAAGATTTGTGGTACCTTGATAATGGTTGTTCGAGACATATGACAAAGAGATAAGACCAAATTTGCAAAGTTAGAGTTGAAGGAAGAAGGGTTTGTAACCTATGAAGACAACAACAAAGGAAGAATCCTTGGAAATGGAGTCATAGGCAATGGATCCTCTTTCAACATCAAGAATGTGTTGCTGGTAGAAGGACTCAAACACAATTTGATAAGTATAAGTCAACTATGTGATAAAGGCTTTAAAGTCACGTTTGAACCAAATAATTGTTTGATATATGATGCATGTGGTAGTATTGTTTTGATAGGCAAAAGAGTCAATAACATATACCTACTTGATCTGCATCATGCATCATTTATCATCCATTTTTTGCTTATAAAAGAGGATGACACTTGGTTATGGCATAGAAGACTTTGTCACATACACATGCAACATTTCAATCGGCTGAATAGAAACAGTTGGCTGAAGGACTACCAAAACTCAAGCTTGAGAAGCATAAAGTGTGTGAAGCATGTCATAAAGAAAAATAGACTAAGGTTTCTTTTAAATCCAAAAATGTTGTTTCAACTGAAAGACCTTTAGAGATGCTTCACATGGATCTATTTGGTCCATCTCGAACCATGAGTCTTGGTGGCAATCTTTATGCATTAGTCATTGTTGATGATTTCTCTAGGTACACATGGACTTTGTTCTTAGCTACCAAAAACGACACTTTTCATGCCTTTAAAAGACTTGCCAAGATGCTTGAAAATGAAAAGAGTTTCAAGATAATGTATATTCGAAGTGACCATGGTGAGGAATTCCAAAATGAAAACTTTGAACACTTTTGTGAAAAGCATGACATTAACCATAATTTTTCTACACCAAGAACCCCACAACAAAATGGTGTTGTTGAAAGGAAAAATAAGTCACTTGAAGAACTAGCTAGAACTATGTTGAATGAAAACTCACTACCTAAGTATTTTTGGGCTGATGCAGTCAACACTGCTTGCTATGTTTTAAATAGAGTGTTGATTAGGTAAATTTTGAAGAAAAACCCTTATGAGCTTTTCAAAGGGAGGAGGCATGCTTTAAGTCACCTAAAATTATTTGGATGTAAGTGCTTCATCTTAAATAATGGCAAAGAAAGTCTTGGCAAATTTGATTCAAAAGAGGATGAAGGTGTTTTCCTAGGCTATGCTACACAAAGTCATGCATATGGAGTCTATAATAAGAGATTGATGACTGTTGAAGAGTCTATGCATGTTGTGTTTGATGAAACTAACCCGAAGTTGCAAGATCAAGTGTCAAAGAATGCAGATGAGGAAAATCTACTACAAGAGCAGATTTTTGCTACAGAAAAGTCCTCTGCTGTAGGAAATCAATTGGCTGAAAAGGAAAAATAGTCAACTGAAAAAGCTGTAGACAACAACTTGCCCAAGGATTGGGTCCAGCCTAGAGGTTTATCAAAGGACAACATCATAGGTAATATCAAAGAGGGAGTATCTACTAGACGTAAGATTGTATTTTGTGAACATGTTGCTTTTGTATCTTAAATTGAACCTAAGAATGTGAATGATGCTTTGAATGATAGTAATTGGATTGTTGCTATGCAAGATGAACTCAATTAATTCACAAGAAATGATGTGTGGTTTCTAGTGCCTAAAATTGATGATATGAATATAATTGGAACTAATGAGATTTTAGAAACAAAATGGATGAAGATGTTAATATTGTAAGGAGCAAAACTAGACTAGTTGCTAAAGGTTATAATCAAGAAGAAGACATTGACTTTGATGAAACTACTTATTTGTTTGACCAAAAAGCATGTTTAGTGTAATTCTAATGTGCATGCAACTCACATGATCTAAACTGATTGATTCACTCATAAAAACACATTGAAAACACCATGAATGCATGCGATACTGTTTTGGACTACATTAAACTGATTTGAGTAACCTAAAACGAATTAATTAGGAAAATATGCACCATTCAATCAATTGTTTCTGAAAATCAACTATTTCAATTATAAATATTGCACCTATATTGTTGCATTTGCATCACACTTCTCTTAGAAACAGCCATACCCACACTCATCATGTCTCGTCGTCAACAAAAAGCTATCCAATCTAATGATGAACATTTCACTCCTCCTACCCCAAGGTCTCCAAATCACGAAAGTCATGGGAGAATTGAAGCTTGGTTTGAGAATCATGAGGACAACATTCAAGTGTTCCTCATTGAGATGAATAGGAAGCAAATCAACATTCCTAAGGTGCTGAGATTCTCATGGTTGAGGGCTGAAGGCTTTGAGAGCCTATTCCAACAACTAAAGCATCAAAAGTTGAAGTCCTTCCTTGAACTTCCAGGGAAAATCTATCCATACTTGGTGAAGGTGTTTTTCACCAACTTGGAGTTCAAGAATGATGTTCTGTTGTCCAACATCAAGGGTGTTCGAATGAAGATCAACAAAAAGACTTAGAAAGATATGGTTGGACTCAAATCAAGAGGTATGCAAGTGAGGAAAGGTGAAACTGAGGCTGTTCTAGAATTCAACAAGATGCAATACTATGGTCAATGCTTGAGGAATTCTGTTGCTGAAATCAAGCACTTCCATGTTGGTGGTCTCAAGGTGGATCAAAGGTTGCTTGGTATGATTGTCACAAAAATCCTTGTTTCACATGGTAGCAACCATTCAACATTGAATGAGGGAGATTTGATACTCATGTACTACATTCAACACAACATCCTAGTGGATTGAATCTATGTGTTTCGTGATCACATGCTCAAGGCCAAGAGGCTCACAGATTGCAAGCTGCCATATGTGATTTTGGTGTCAAAATTCATTGAATACTTTGGAATTGATGTAGAGGATGAGCTAGAAGAGTCAACTGGACTGTTGAACCATACCTCCAATCAAAATCTGCACAAAATAGGCTTTCTCAAGGTGGGAAATGGATGGACAGCTGTTGGTGCTGAAGTTGGCCCAAGTGGTGCAAATCAAAAGGAAGAACCAACTGCTGGACCCATGAACTTAATTCCATACAACCCTCCAAAGGATAGAGGCTTTATGTACTCATATTTTGAGAGGATGGTGCTGAACCAGCTGCATGAGCTCAATGTGTCCCAACATGCACATCACGACTATTCCAATGAGAGGTTCAATGTATTGGATGGCCAAATTCATAATATCCATGATATGTTGAACTCATTCCAGACTAGAAATGATCCTCAGGATGACTGAGTGTGTTGGTTGTTTAGGATCATGCATTGCAACCATGTGTTTGTGCTTTTTTAGTTTCAGCTCTGTCAGTTTCAGTTGGTTATTTTTTTGTTTCAATCAGCTGATTATATCAGCTTTATGATTTTTCTTCTCTATTTCAGTTTCAGTTGTTGTATTATGTTCCATTATTAATGAAAGGATATGCAATGCTTGTTCTCTTTATGCATTTGTTCTGTTTGATGAATCCAAAGGGGGAGAAAAATTGGAAAATGGAAAATTGATCAAATTAAAAGCATAGAAGCATTAAAATTGGAATTAAAATCAAATATGAAATTGAACCTATATTATTGATAGGGGGAGCATATGTGTATATGTGTGTTCTTGTTAGCTTGTGTGCGTTGCTACTGTAAATATTTTTCAGGTTCACAAGTTTCAAGCTAAATTGTCACTTCATCAATTTAATGGTATCCAACAAATGGAAGCATTTTGCAATGAAAGATAGAAGAAGATAGAGGTTGGCTTCAATCAAATAAGGGGGAGATTGTTGACTTGAGAAGCCAAGGTGGTTTGCTTCTTGAAGATTTGATGAAGATTGAATGAAACTCTTTTGAACTATCTTACAGCCATTACCATTGGATTGAAGCCTACATTGATGAAGGAAAGGAGATTTTATGATATTCATGTTGATCAAGGCTAGAACGTGTGCTCTCCACATAGTAACATCATTAAAAAAGTGTATTTGAAGTTTGTAATTCATATTGTAAACCTTGTAGCATTAATTAGATGTATTTGGTCTTAGGTGTGTTTTTTAATCTATTGAATGGTTTTTCAACAGATTAAAATGTCTCTTTTAGTCTGTTGAATGGTTTTCAACAGGTTAAAAGGTTGGCTGCAGTAGTCTTAAACTGCAACAAATTTAATTAGTTGATTTATTTTTTAATCGACTGATTTCACTTAAGTCAAGTGAAATCAACCGATTGATTTGGAAATCAACTTGTTGAATTTCATAACAGTTTGACTATAAAAGCTGTGATTTTCAAAAGAGAGGTTTGTTGATCATTTTAGAGCGCGAATTTGTTCTGGAAACGTGTGGAAACTCTCTCCTTCGTGATCATACAGGTTGCAGCAGTTGAAAATTGATCTTGGATCATTTCTTAGAGCTTTTGGCTTGGTTTCAAGCTTGGAGAAAGTGGTTTGTGGTAGGTTGGGCTGTGCTACCATTGAGGTTTCATCTTTCTCAAGCTTTGTGTGTGTGCTTGGTGGTTTTCCAGTACAAGAGGGTTCTTGCTGTGCTGGTGTGATTCTTGTGTGATTCAAGAGTCTTTTGTGGTGTTTTTGCATATTTTGAAAGTGTAAGGGTGGATACTTTGTAAATCTTTTGAAATAGTGCAAAGTCAAGCTCAGCTTGCCTTGGCAATTTGGATGTAGCTCAGGTTTGAGTGAACCAGTATAAAAATCTCGTGGTGTCCTCTCTTCTCTAACCTTTCTCTCTTGCATATTCATTTTAAAGTTTAAAGAACTTGTGCTTTAATCATTTTTTTCAAGTTCTTGCATGTTTTCATGACATCTACAACATTAAACATGTTTGCATAATCATTTAGAACTTGTCTTGATCATTTTTATGCACTTATTCTAGTTTAAAACTCAAATATGCATTTCTGCATTTTTCCCAGTATTTCAGTAGACTATTTTTTCTGTTTCAATCGATTGATTATACCAGAACAGAATCTGTTTAGTAAAATCAATCTGTTAACTCTGTTTTTGATTGACTGAAAGTATACTGTCCAACACCTTTTGCATCCTAACTTGGTGATCTAATTGATTCAATTAAAGGTGGTTTTTAGCTTGCAAAGATAGCCTAAATTTTTAACTAGCCAATTCGCTTTTCAACCATTTTAAAACTAACAACACTCACCCCTAGGTTATCCTAAACAATGTGGACTTTTCAAGACGTGTTATTTTCATTAGCCCAACCAGTATTTCAAAAAATTATTTTCTATGATTAACTCATTAGGTTATGGGCCAATGTCACACTTCATTTTGTGGTCTAATTTTGTTTGCATTTGTATAATTATAAGTAATAAGTAATTTGTGTTTTTGTTGTTTTGACTTTTTCTAATACCGATTTCACTTTGTCAACAATATTATCTGAAGACGACAATGGAACATTTGAACCGATATGTGGAGTTTCCAAGGAAAAAGCAAAGAGCTTGGGGGGATTCACTTTATTCCTTGAAAATGAGCCTCAATGACACTCTAGAGAGTTGAAGAAAAAGAAGTTTATCAAAGTTTAATGTTACCCTTTAAGAAACGTGGAAACCTTTTGTCAACACCCAATTTCGTCCGGGTGAATAAATTTATTTTTAAAAAAAATAAAAAAAATAAAAAAAAGGGTTTTTTAGTTAATATTGAAAATAAAAAAAAATGTGAAAC
>Ga0214542_1008022_pt1 | contig 17878 bp, 7 predicted proteins | sample CNSS1metaG_FD_160096 | JGI IMG/M metagenome (GOLD analysis project Ga0214542, IMG submission 160096) | Root nodule microbial communities from cowpea collected in UCLA plant growth center, Los Angeles, California, USA - CNSS1 | ecosystem: Host-associated > Plants > Roots > Nodule | place: USA... | reverse complement strand
ATATATATATATATATATATATATATATATATATATATATATATATATATATATATATATATACTTTATTTTAGTTGAAATTCTCTTTGGTTTGATTTGCGAATGACAGTGTAGTGATTTGGAATGGTTCCTTTTTTTCCTTTAAGTATTGTGTTTTTAAAAACTTTCTTTTGAAGAATAATATAATACATAGGACATGTCTATAGCTTTTATGCTTAATTTGATTATAAAGGTTAAATTACTCTTTTAGTGCCTCTATTTCTCATGAAATTTCAGTTTGGTCTGCAAGTTTTTCGTTGTCTCAATTTGGTCCTCATTTTCTTAAAAATGACTCAATTTGGTTCTAACCGTTAACTTTGACCAGACGTTATTAAAGTCGATGCCACGTGTCAATTTCTGATTTTTTAATTTTTTTTAAAAATTTTTTAACTTTTTTTAATATATTTTTTATTTTTTACATGTGTCACTTCACAATTGTGCCACGTGTCACACTTTGACACGTGACACAACTATGAAGTGACACATGTAAAAAATTTTAAAAATTTTAAAAAAATTTAAAAATTTAAAAAAATAAAAAATGACATTGATTTTAACAACATCTGGTCAAACTAAAGGTAAGGACCAAATTGAATCATTTTTAAGAAAATGAGGATCAAATTGAGATAATGAAAAACTTGAGGACTAAACTAAAATTTCATGACAAATAGAGGGACAAAAAAGTAATTTAATCTAATATAAATTATGAGATGTTTTTATTAATAGAGAAATTTACTAATTTGGAGTGATACAGAAAAGGTCTTGTTATGCCTAGTGGTCTAGAATTTAGTGTTTTAGAAGTCTCGGTGTGAAAGAAAATAAGTACTATAGTTTTACATTTCTTTTATATATATTTTGTTGTATAATTTAAAACTAAAAATGATATTATTTCTTTCAATCATAACTATCTCTTACAAACAATATCCGTTTTATATTTATTTACCACCGATTCCGATTAAGTAATGGAGAAATTTCATTTTTATGGGGCGAAATAAACTAATCATACAAACGATAAAATGAAAATTGCGTATTAGCTTGAAGAGAGTGAATTTGTACGAATAAGAAGTTGAAGAAATATTGGTACATAGTAAAAAAATGTTACCTAGAATTAAAAATGATAATATATTGGTAAACATTTTCATTATGAGCTAGGAATATTATTATGTCTTCGGTTTAAAAAAAATGAGCGTTGCTCGAAGAATTTTATAACATATTATATAATATGGTTTAAAATAAATATCCTTTTTATATTTATATATGCAAGTCACATTTACAAACAAAAGTTGATTATATGTATAAGCAAACACAGAAAAAACCAACAGGTATCCAATTTCTTTTTAATCGTATTAAAAAAATGTTTGAAGCAAATTCAACTTTGAGTTGATAAATAAATAAATAAATATATATATATATATATATATATATATATATATATATATATATATTTATATATATATATATATATACAAAAGGAACAACGGTCAGCTAATATTCTACAAGATACAGGTTGACTTTATCAAATTCCATATATTCAAGTTAAGTTTGAGTGAGAAATTTGGACGTGTTAGATACACAATTCAATACGATTTTATTTTTCACATTATGTTAATATACCTAACATTTTTAACTAAAATGTATAACAAAATACTTTTTTTTAATTTTAATTCTCAAAGCAAGTCATTTTTTTAATTATTATTCAAATACATAATCATTAAACTATCGGGTGATTTCACGCTGTTCCAGCTATCCAATCTTAAGAAAAGTCTAAAATCAATATTTAAATTGAATTTACCATAATTTTTTAAACTTTTAAAACTTATTTATGAAATAAATTTTAAGTCATGTTAAATAATTAGATTAGAGACGGTAATGTGGGTTGTCTTGTTCTATTTTGGCAAGAAAAAAATAAATGAAGTCAGTCTATCTCATATGATAAATATATATGAATATTTTTAGCTCGTTCCACATAACATCTAGTTTGTATATATGTAAATAGTCCTCATAAGAATTATTAATATTCGTTCAAATCAAAATAACAATTATAATTTTTAAATATGAATTTTTCAATTTTGGCTATTTAAGATTTTTTTTATTAAATTATGAGCATTATTGATTATAATGGTTACATTCATGCATTTATGTGAATGTTTAATTAACAACCTTATACTTATACATATCTAATTATTACAAATCATCATGTTTCATGTATTTACCTTTCCATCTAATATTAAAAACATGTAACTTTTTGTAATTTAAATTTATGCAGCTACGGGGTAGGCTATTCCGTCCTATCATTGGTTCAAGTGAGCTACGAGGTGGATCAAAGCGGGTCAATCGACTTAAAAACTCAATTTGTCCTGCACTTTTCTTCAGGAGTATGCAAGTCAGTCCACATAATTCATCCCACATTATCCTTCCTATAAATAATATTATACTTTTTTTATTTTAAAATAAAACTTTTTGTAGTTTCAAATAAAATAATATCTATATTCTTTTCAACTTTTAAATCTATATTTACCTCAATTATATTTTTTTAATCAATAATATTCATCTTTTTAAACTTTTATAAAATAACACTTATCTTTTGTATTTTATTTAGAAACTAGTTTTTAACATATGCCTACACTCGGACTGATACGTGTTTGTGTCTTTATTAAAATAAAATTAGAGACCAAAGAAAAATAATAAATATTTTTAAGTTTATAATTAAGTTTTGAATGTAATCAACTTAAAATATACCCTGTAGGTTTAGAAAGTCAATTTGTTTATAACCTCAAATATTTAGATTTAAATTTTAAAAAAATCAAAACTAATTTTACAACAAATATATGGATCAAAAATCGATTCAATTATTTAAATTTAGATTGAATATTTAAAAATCGAATCTATGCTCCCCCACGTTATCATTATATTTAAACTTGTTTTTCAAAAAACTTTTATTTCCAAAAAAAAGTGAATACATACTATACTTATTTCACCTAAAAAATAATGATATTTTGACCTAGTTATTTTTATTTACTTTCATCTACCACTCCAATCACCTTAAATCATCACATGACACCACTAAAAATTATCTAAGAGTAATGAGTTTAAAGTAGGTAAAAAAAAAAAAAGTGGATCAAAATATTATACTTTCACCCAATCCATTTCCCTTCCACACATTCGTGTGAAAACAACATCGTCTTAATACACTTGAAAACAATGTTTTGCCCACTTAGCCTTTATGTAACACTCATCAATTACTTTTGACGGAGGTAAACTACATTGAATCCGTCAAAATACTATAAAAATGGCGCATATCATATCCATTTTGACCATTTATGATTTTGAAAAGCCAACAATAGAAATCTTGGATTGAACCTAATGCACTTTGTGTTCATCGCTTCCTCCTATGCTGACACAAGACAAGCTAGCTGCTACAATTTCGTCTGTCTATAAACTTTGCAGACATTTTGGTAGATCAGTAGTAACCTGAGTACATAAAATTAGTGGCTGCAGAACAAGTCACAGTCCATAAAATGATTAGCCAGATTCAAAACTTACCACCAAGCTGGTGGATACGATAAGCTTTTCTATGAGAGAGGCTATGCCAATATATGACCAATGTTTCGACATTTGGCCAAGTTAAGCATCTGTCAACAAAAGAGAGAGCATGAGTGTTATCAAACCGGTAAAGTTAATTCATCCCTCTCCTTTCCGTAGAGCATAATTAAACTAGTTCCATAAATGATTATCATAGAGAAAATTTTCACTTACGAAAGGGAAAACCAAAAGGAATACCTTCATTGCCTTGCAGTTTGCTTGGAGGGTTGCAAGTCAAGGAACATCGTAGATTACTTTGTTTAGGAAAATAATCATTTATAATTTTAAATATTATTTTTTAAATATTTTTTTATTTTTTTATTTTTAATATTTTAATTTAAAAAATATATTTCATATTATAAAAAAAAATTGTCAAAATTTAAAATTCAAAATATCATTATTTTTTTATTTACTTTACAGATAATAATTCCAAGATGTTAGAAAATTTCTGATATATCTTGGAAATTTCTGCAATATACCTACCTCCAGTTGAATTCCTAAAATTTCATAATTCAACGCATTATCAAAATCAAATATCTAATATTTAAAATATTTTTAATAAATTTATAAAAAAAAAACTAAAAAAACATGATTTTACAAAACAATTTAAAAGATTGATACTATATTTATTTTATATAGAGAGACATACTTCCATGAGAAGTTATAGATATACTTAGTACGGTATAACGTTTTCTTTCAAATTCAAGTCGTAGGCTAAAGAAAATTAGATTTTTGGATAAAAAGGTATAAAGTATTATAATAAGTCGTCATATTTCACTTTTGTTATATATTGTTTGTTAAGTTGATAGGATGAATAATTTGATTATACTATTGTATCATTGTAATCAGACTTATTTTACATAAATTGAATTACATTTATCTCATATGAATATACAATGATTTTATAAAAATTAAACTAAAATATGTACATTATTTGAAATAAATTTGAAAAATAGTCTAATAAATTTTAGTACAACTAAGACTAAATCTTAAAAATAAGAAAATAATTGATAAAATGAGATTGAATCTGCATCTTAATCTGAAAAAAAAATTACAAGTTCAAAAAAACATTTTATTACAAATAAAGTCAATAAAATTAAAAGTATGTCTTATTTTTAAAGTAATTATTATATTGTAAAGTTGATTATGGGTTCAAAAACTTAACCAAGAAGAGTTAGATTAAGAATAGAAAAAGGTAGAGCTTACATATACAACTTGGGTCTTTCTTTCTGCACCTTTAAAATTTCTTCTACACATCCAATAAAATTTTAAACCACAAAACTACTTTTTGACCATTTAATTAAAACTACAGACATCACACTCCAAAATTATTTCTAGAAGTCGATTTCTGGAAGTCAAAAAATATAATCGGAAGTCGACTTTCGGAAGTTAAAATATATAACCAAAAGTTGACTTCTGGAAGTCAAAAATATAACAGAAAATTAACTTTGAAAGTCAAAATATATTACCGGAAGTCGACTTCCGAAAGTCAAAATATATTACCGAAACTTGATTTTTGAAAATCAAAATATATTACCGGAAATCGACTTCCGGAGGTCAAAATATTATTTTTAAATTTTATCTTTTAATTTAATTATTTTTAATACATTGTATAAAAAAAATTATATATATATATACATATATATATATATATACATTTATATATATAATCTTATTTTTTAAATATATATTAAAAATACTTAAGAAATAAAATAAATTAAAAATACTTAAACTTTATATTAAAAAAATATTAATTTTGTTTTAAATATTTTAAATTTTATTTAAAGTTTATGTTTTCTAAATTTTAAATTTTTTTTAGTTTTTATTTTATTTATTTTTTATGTTTTCATACTTCTTAATATATATTTGAAAAATAAAATAAAATATTAATATCTATGTATATAATTTTATTTTTATTTAATGTACTGAAAAATAAATATAAATATAAAAAGTAAATAAAACAAAAATATTATTAAACTTTAAATAAAAAAATGAAAATGAAAAATATATTGTTTTTGACTTCCGGAAATCGACTTCCGGTAATATATTTTGACTTTCGGAAATTAACTTCTGGTAATATATTTTGACTTCCGGAAGTCGATTTCCGATAATATATTTTGACTTTCGAAAGTCGATTTTCGTAATGTATTTTGACTTCTTAAAGTCGACTTCCGGTAATATATTTTGACTTCCGAAAGTCGAATTCCGATTATATATTTTGATTTCCGAAAGTCAACTTTCAGTTAAATATTTTTACTTTTGAAAATTGACTTCTAGTTATATTTTGACTTTCGAAAGTATTTTTCACCGGAAGTCGACGTCCAAAAACAATTTTGGGGTGTGAAGAAATACTTGGAGGTGCAGAAAGCCCCGTACAACTTTTTCTTTCAATCACCACCATTATATAATAAACATGTGTGTACGAGGTATGGGCCTTATTTATCTTATTGGTCATATCTCAACACCGGGTCTTTCTTTCTACACCCCTTCTTTTCTTCCTTTCCCATAAAAACAATAATTCTCAAATTATTCTTCATTAAAATTATAATAAAAATATTTATATCTTATTATTTTTAATATTTTTTAATTAAATGTTTCAAAACATATTTTTAAATCTAAAAATATCTTTTAAAATATTTATTTCAAAAAATAAAAAATATATTTTGAAAATTATTTTTAAATACGGAAATACTTCCGAAACATCTAATCCAAAATATAATTTGAGAAGTGTAGGAAGAAGCAACCTCAACAATCCGATTGTCGATCCAAATAGATGGTATTTAGGAATTTTCATAATTCGTGTTTAATTCGTGTAGAAGGAATCAGAGTATCATTTCCGAATATAAGAGCATTATATACTTTTAAAAATAATATCAAAAGAAAATATTTTGTCTAGCTTTTTAATTAGTATAATTATCTTAGTTCTTTCTTCTTATTTTCTTTTAGTTGTAATTCTAAAATTGAGAAATAATTTTAATAAATCCAATGTTTAAAAGTGTCTTAATAAAAGTTCCTTTTATAAAACCCCTAACCTACCCAAGAACACTTTGCAAAGTAACCTCTGTATCAATAAATTAATTACTTTGGATTTCTTAAATAAGACTTGGGTATCAATAAAATTAGTAATGATTTAATTCCTTAAATATGGTGTAATGAGTTTCGTTTGTTATTGTATACATGTGTATGAAGAAAATTGTACTGCGAGCCGTAAAACTCATTGAAATTATCTTGGCAAATTTAATCTTCTAAATTGAAAAATATAATTAGAAAATGAAATATACTAAAAAAAAGTTATTCAGACTTTTTAGCAAAAATTGATTATTAATAAAAATCTATAGATATTTTACGCTTTTAGATATAAAAAAGGAGCGTATAGAACTTATTTTTCTAATTTTTGGTATAAAGTCTTAAAAAGAAACTTTTGCTACTCAAAAAAATTAAAGGATAAGGTGAATTAAAGGAAAGAAAAAAGTTTCCAATCCAAGGTGCATTATCAATCTCTGTCCAACTTGGTTAGGAAAAAAAAAATGAAAGACCCAATTTAGTTTCCGAAAGCAACCTAGTATGTGAACAAAAGACAAAAATTCGTGGTCTCCAACTTTATAAATAGTTTCCTTCAATTAAACTCGGTTAAAGAATAATAAAAAAGTATTAATCTAAATAAATCTCAATAGCATTTGATTAATGTGTTCCTATATTTACTATTACAACCACAAAGCCTGCTATGCCATTTCATTTACAAAACATTTCTCGATCAAAACACGTCTCATCCCGTGCGTTGCATCCATTCATTTAACATTAATTCATCCAATAATTTCATATAGCTGGCGTGAACGGCACTGGATTACTCTTGAGTAAAATGAAAAATCATGTACTCTAAATCTTTTATGCTAATTCAACTAAAAGGATAAAATACTCGTTACTCATTTTTATACCAAAATCTTAAATTAATTTACCTATATTTTAGTTTCAATTAAGTTGATATTTTTTAAGATGCACAATATTTATGTTCATTATGTTAATATGGTATTAATAACGTTAAGGATGTGTCACGTGTCAACTAATTTTTTCAACTTTTTATATTTTAATTTTTGAATTTTATTTTTTAATATTTTTTTAATTATTTATGTCATGTGTTTCGTCAGTATTGTGTCACGTGTCTGAATCTCAATTTTGTTTACATATTTGTTATTTTGATTCTATTTCAGTTCTAAATTTTTTAAAAATTTTCCAATTTCATCTCTTTCAAATTGAAACCAAATTTAAATTTTACATAAATATTATAATGATATTTTTATTAAAAGTAATATTTTATTAAATATTTTAACAATATTAAGTTTATTTAAATTTATATTTTACATTAATATTTACTTATATTTTGTTTTAAAATTTAAAATATATTTATTTTAACTTGTTACAAAATTATTTTAAAAAATTTTTATAAGTTAGAGTTGGTTTAAAAATAAAAGTTTTATAAATTCAAATATAAAATTTTAAAAATATTTTGTAACAAGTTAAAATAAATATATTTAAAATTTTAAAATGAAATTAAATAAATTTTAATATAAAATATAAATTTAAATAAACTTAATATTATTAAAAATATATAATATAAATATCACTTACAATAAAAATATTATTATAACATTTATATAAAAGTTAAATTTTGTCACAATTTAGAAGGGGTAAAATTGAAAATTAAATAAAAATGAGACTGAAATGTAATCAAAATAACAAATATATAAACCAAATTTTGAACAATAACTTGATACATGTTACTATACTGACTTGACATGTGACATATATAATTTTCAAAAAATAATTTAAAAAAGAAAGAGCTACGTGTATTTTTTTTACAATCTAGAATTTTTTTCCATAAATAATCAAATCACATTTCTTTTAATTAAATTAAACAAAACAACATGTTAAAACGGAATATTCAATAACAAAATTCATATATCACTATCAAAATTAGATCAAAATAACATTTGTAGAACTAATTCAAACTAATAAAATATAACAATACAAAGTCTTCACAACCCAATAAAATCATAAATTGCATACAAGTGTATATGATTTAATATCATTATTAGATAATTCCTAGTAATAATTGACTTCTCACATCATAATTAAAATCCAATAACTCACCAAATCTCAAATCAACAACACCACAAATCAAATGTTTTACATTGTGTTTTGGATGCAAAATTTTAACAATTACAAAAAATTGAAATATCCCGTAATTATATTATTTGCAATTGAATTCACTTCATTTATTAAATAATTAGTTTGGATAAAGTAATTAAAATATTATAAATTTCATATTTTTTGTTTGAATAAAATAATTTAATTTCTATTTTATGGTAAACTTAACTTTACTTTGGAAACTAACCTAACTTAACTCACTTGACTTAGACTTGATTCAATTTTTTCTAGTGTGAATCCATCTTAACTTGGCTTGAAGTAAACCTTAGTCGAATCAATTCCATCAAATGTGAATATAGACCATCTTAGATTGAGGTGGACCAAAATTTAGTGAGCCTAAATTGGCCCTTATCTTAATCAACACAACATGGCTAGTCTTCCTAACTTAGGTTTATTTTGACATGGATTATTCCAACTCATCTTAAGACTATAGATTGGACTAACTAAGCCCAATGTGACATATAAAATAAACTTAAAATATTTTGATTAACCTCTTCAATATCGGTTAAAATTAACTTAGCTTAATATACACATTAGAGATTACTCAATTAAACTTAAAATAGATCCACCAAATAAATATATATATATATATATATATATATATATATATATATATATATAACAGATAATAAAACAAACTTAATATAGCAATATTTACGGTTATAATATTACAAATTGAATAATCATTTAAATTTTTAATAATAACATACACATTTTTCAAATTCATAAAATTAATAAAAGTGATTAATTGTATTATAAACTAATAATTTCTTATCACTGTTTAACAATTATAACCTTTATGTTACCAACATCTTCAGTTTTTTTACAATGCTATTTTAATATATTTTAAAATTTAAACATTATTAGAAAAATATCATAACTTGACTCGACACATTAATTATTTAAACTTTGTAAAACTAAGAATCAAACAATTAACACTTCCAACAACAAAAAAAGTAACCAGTTTCTTAAAAAAAAAATTGCAGGCTAAGAAAACAGTTCTCTCCAACCCATTATTTAACATGAATAGTAATTTATATTATTTAGGTACGTAATATAAGGAAAATATATTATTAAAGAAAAAAGTCTAAGGATAAGAAAGATGGTGGATCCATGGCGGATGAGAAGGAGACAATGTGAAGTGTAGGGCTGACGTGGCGCATCTGTATCCTAGTATCATGCTGCTGTCGCTGTCGTGGCGTCACAGCCACTCGTTTTTTTGTGTGGAGGAGACAAGCTGCCCTAATTTGCTGAATTCAAATACATGCATGTGCATGTTCCAGTTTCAATTTCTCCCATGCACTTCACGTCCCATCGCCATCTTCCACCAATTCTTCATAATTGGTTTTTTCTCAAACATGTATAAGAAATTATTCTCAAATTCTTTACCTAGTAAGCATAAATTTTTATATGATTTTAGTTACATTATTTAATGTTATATATATATAAAATTAAAAAATTGGATGTTAGAAATAATTTAAAATTAAATTAATTTAAATATACTGATAGTATAAAATAATTATATTGTCGTCTAATTGCATATTCTATCCTTGATCTTAAATTGTTACCGATCTTTTAGTTTAGTTTTAATCACTTATGGAATGTTGTCACTCTTAAAAATTAATGACTTTTGTTTTCTTTAATAGATGTTATATTATTCAGGAATTTTAACATATTCATTTCGATTTTAACTCGATAAATATTTGTTAGAAGAGACGAGTTTCATTAAATATTTGTTACAGGCAAAGGTGACAAGCTAGGATTTGGACCGAGCAAAATCTAGACCGAGCAAGGAATCCAAACAGAATTTTGACTAACTATAGAATCTGAACGAAGATTTGGACCGAGTTTTTTGACAAAAAGTTAGGATATGGTTACTGGATATTTTTTGTAATAGGAAGATTTCCGATTTTGGGAAAGAGTGAAGATCATGTATAATTTTTCTTTTCTATAAATAAAACACTCATTCATCTAATCAAGAGAGAAAATTATTTTGACCTTAGTGCTCTTAAGTTTACCTAGATCAAGAAAGTTCTTCTTACATTTTAATTTCAATAACACATAGGTTTTTTGTCGAAACATATGCAATCTCACTTCCTTGTATATATATTGTCTTGCAGAGTTTTAAATGTTGGTATATATATATATATATATATATATATATATATATATATATATATATATATATATATATATATATATATATATATATATAATTATAGTTGTAGTTGTTTCAAACCGAGCTATATAACATTTTTTATTTTATAAATCAATGAGATCTTTATGTTTGCTGAGACTAAGGAATATGATATTCTCCTCGTGACAAAACTTCATATGTTACTTTCAAAAGGTATATTGTTACCAACAATCTTTGCTATTCAAATTAAGAATATAGTAATGAGAAGTAACTTTTCTCTCAATACTTTTTTATTTGTAAATTCCAATATACTAATGAATTAAACTTTATCAATTTTTAAGGGTCGTATGGACGAAGTATGTTGTTAGTATCATTAAAATTATTAATTTTTAAATTTAATTAGTAATTTGATTTTTATATTTAAATTTGTATTTGGTTGGGTCATTATATATTTTCTTTACTCAATTGAGTTTGTAATATTTAAAAAAAAACTCAATATGACCGTTTTTATTAAATTAGCGTTAATCCTATATAAAAAATATTTCGTGTTAAAATTTGGATCTTCTGATTTTTTTTTTTTTTTTTACTTCCTCCACCTTTCTCCATATACCATCACCTTCCCCCGCTCCCACCACCTCAGCCTTTAACAACCTTTGTTCCTCTCGTTCTCCATAGTAAGAAGCTCCAACTGTAGTAGATTTGTGGCTATTCAAGTCTCTGAGGAATTTGGAGGGTAGGGTGCAAACAATGTCAAGTGAAGCACGAATTGTGTTGAGAGGGGTTTTAGGAGAAGAAACATTCAATTCAATTAAAAGTTGTTGAATTCAATACGTTTGGGACTTTTCTGATTTAGAGTTTAGGTCGACTAACCTTGCATTTGATATAATTTTTTTTTTTTAAATAGGAGACCACATTGAATATTTAAAATTTAAGGACTCAATTGAATAAAAAAAATATAGAAACGAAAATAAATAAAAAATTTAATTATAAAAATTTAATTACTAATTAAGTCTATTTTTTTTATTAACTATCCTTAATTGTTATTTATACTGTTATGAAAAAAACGTAGTTAGTATTCCTTCTCAACACATCATCACTTCTCAACTATATATACTTATGTAGTTAGTATTCGTTCTCAACACATCATCACTTCTAATTCTATATATACCATCGTTTTTTTAAGTATAAGAAAACACATTTAATTGAATTCTAAAGTCTTGTACGACAACTTTCTTTTCTCTGCATATTTACATAACTAATTAGTATGTATTAGTATATACGATCGATCGACAAAATGTTAAGTTTCAAGAAGTAATATTTTTTTTTATTATTTTCTGTTTATTTTAAAAAAAAAATGTTTACTGAATATAATATATATATATATATATATATATATATATATATATATATATATATATTGTATTATATATCCCTTCTTAGTTTCCTAGTTAATTAAGCTATTTCTATGCTAATATTATTTTCTTAGAATTGAATTTTACAGTATTAAATTTCGTAGATAAAATTACCTATCAACTCAATACTTACGAAATTTGTTTCATAGGTAATTCGTAGATAATAATATATTATCTACGAAAAAAGAACATTACGTACGAAAAATTGGTGTAAATAATTAATTGATTTCTTACAGTGGAATAATGTGCTTTTTCTTTGTTTTTATGATTGAGCCATTAGATTTGAACATATGACATCAAGCACCAGTGCCTTCCTGCATTTAATTGGTTTTGGTACACATCTTTTCTTTTTAACGCTTTTGATACTTCATCTACTTAGGATCATTAGCTAGAGGCACATTTTGTCACACTCAAATATTTGAAATTGAGGTACATATCATTTTAATGTTACATTACTGTACTCGCAAGTCCATGACCGACGACGCATGATTATAATTAAGGTCAACTCGTGTTTTGTTATTATTTGTCTCTCTCAATGATTAGTTTAACGCTTAACCACACAAAAACATATGAGAAATATAATTGAGGAGGCGAAATACTGAAGCATAATAACAGAGTACGAATGACAAAAATCTAACAACCTGGATATGGTAACACGAAAATAGATCATGTTGTCGCTAGGAGATCATGAATGAATGACTTGCCCAAATATGATACTATGCCAGAGTTTTTTCTTTCATCTTCTAGATTTTTTCTTCTATTGCTATTTACAGGATTAACTACGATTGAAATAACACGTTAAGTAGTATAGAACATGTTATTAATTATGAGACTCATAAATTTTTTACATTTAGTTAATATTTTACTTTTTTATTTATTTTACAAGTAAAAAAGTTTACCTTTTTAATAATTTTTTACTCTTAAAAATAGGTTGTGAGTAACTCTTGGAAGTTAAATGAATTTTTATATTTATAAAAAAAGTAAAATAATAAATATAATGTGAATTTAAAAAATTTATGGGTGTTAATATAAAAATTTTATGGATATCGACGGTAACATGGTCCCAAATAGTATATAACTCTATCCCCTCTTTATGATAGCATAGCAGAGTTGAATGTTATTTTGCTGGTATTGTTTATGTTTTGGTATTGTTTTAACACGGATAATATTTTAGTGTAATAATAATATGTTTTCAATTTACAAATTAAAAAATAAGATATTAGTTTATAACTTTTAAGAATTTTATTTTATTTTATTCATATTTTCCTGTCATAAAAATTCTTAAAAAGAATTATTAAAACACAGTCTCCTCTCTTATATATGTATTGGAAGTTTTTAAGTGGCCTTTTAGATATAAGTCTTTTTCTCGTGGGAAAAGAAAGAAAGATATTTTTTTACTATCTCCTAGTAATATTCTTTCGTCGTGAGGGGCAAATGGGTATTGGTATAACAGTTAGCCTTTAATTAAAGACATTAAATAGACAAACACCGACTTCGAGCTTTGAATCAATAACCAGTAAACCAGTCCGTGTGGACTGTAATTTAGGCAAGTAGTATTGAACAAACCGCATAACTTTCCAGAAATTAAGTGTGAAGAAAAGTACACGCCAGAAATCCTAAACTTTAAAGAATAAATTCTTGAAAGTGAAAAAACAGAAAACTTAGGCTGAGAAAAAGGAAACAGAATAAGATAACCTCAGACAAAAAAATGAAAAGAAAAGAAATAGTAGCAAATACAGGTCGTGTAGCAACCAAAAGTTTTTCAATGCTGAAGGTCAATTTCAAACTTCCCACTTGTCCGGAAGCAGCTAGCGGATTAACCGTGAGTCTGGTGCGAATAGCCTCTGAACATGAATTTGAGTAGAAAGAATCAAAAGCAAAATAGTTGCTTTTCAGAAGCAACCGCATTTGACTTGGTGCTGCGAATATTGTGTTATTGACAGTGACTGTTAACCAATGAAAAATTATTCTGTAGTCTCTGAACTCGTGTAAAATAGTTCTTTTATGATGTATATTCAATTTTTATATCATTAACTAAGAGTTAACACAGTTTATGCTGCCCGCAGAGACATGGATTATCATTAACTAAGAGTAATGATACATATATGATAAATTTTATCATACATAATTAGTTAACTTTTGTCCTAATCTATCAAATTACCTACCTATCGTATTGTTATTCACTTTCCCTTTCCTCTTCATATCTATCAACTGTCCCACTCCCTTTTGGAATAAAAAAATCTACGAACTTTCTTAAAAATAACTTATGAAGAGTGTGATACTCTCAGCTTAAAAAGGAACCCCTTTAATGAAAGGATAAATAAGATAACAACAAGTGAGTGAAAAGAAAGCATGCCAGACATGGACCACAGTGATAAACTCAACTCATTACTAGACAACAATTACAATAATGAAATGAATGAACAGGAATCAAAAATCTCCTTATAGAAGCAACTAAACACGGCATATAACCAGCTGTTACTCTCAAACTCCTAATCCTATTCAGACCACGAAAAACCAACTACATCATCCATGGCAATCCCCAGCCCCACCAGATTATCCCTTGCCATGGAGAGAACCGGGCAATGGTAAACACCACTCCACTCCTTCATTCTCCAATGAACAATTTCATGAATCAGTTAGGGATATGTGTTAATGTTAGTTGTTCTTGGAATAAATTTCACATGAATCAATTGTTATTGCAGGATTTTCTCCCCAGAAATCCCAACCGATGTAATTGTTACAGTGGGGGAAGCCGATTTTTCTCTACACAAGGTACCAAAATTTTGCACTTTTGCAAGGAACTTCAAAAAGTCGTCATCATCTATCGGTGATTTTGTGTATTGAAATTATAAGTGCTGGATTTTTTACGCAGTTTATTCTGGCGGCAAAGAGCAACTACATCAGAAAGGTGATAATGGAATCAGAGGAGAGTGACCTAACAAGAATAGACCTCACGAACATACCTGGAGGCCAAGAAGCTTTCGAGAAAGTAGCCAAGTTTTGTTACGGCGTCAATTTCGAGATCACCGTTCACAACGTCGCTCCGTTGCACTGCGCCGCCGTTTTCCTGGAGATGACCGACGAATATTGCAACGGAAACCTCGCTGGAAGAACGGAGGATTTCCTTTCTCAGGTCGGCGTCTCTACTCTCCACAGCGCCGTCGCGGTCCTCAAGTCCTGCCGGCAGCTTCTCCCCTTCGCCGCCGAAGTCAACCTAGTTGAGCGCTGCGTTGACGTAATCAGCTCCAAGGCTTGCAGCGAGGCGAACTTTCCGAGCCAGTCCCCGCCGAATTGGTGGACGGAGGAGCTCGCCGTGCTGGAAGTAGATTCCTTCGCGAAGGTGATTTCCGCCATGAAACAGCGCGGCGCTAAGTATCTAACCATCGCCGGAGCGTTGATCACCTACACCGAACGCACGCTGCGGGAGCTCGTTCGCGACCACAGCGGCGGCGGAAGAGGAATCATGTCGTCAAATTCCGGCGATTCGGATTCGGAGTCGAGAAGAAGCGAACAACGCGAGATTCTGCAGTCTATTGTCCCGCTCTTCCCGAAGGAGAAAGCGGCGTTTCCAATCAACTTCCTCTGCTGTCTCCTGCGGTGCGCGATCTATCTCCGCGCGTCGAGTTCGTGCAAGCGCGAACTCGAGAAGCGCGTCACAGAGATCCTGGAGCACGTGACGGTGGACGACCTCCTCGTGCTTACGTTCTCCTACGACGGCGAGAGGCTCTTGGATCTGGACAGCGTGAGGAGGATCGTCTCCGGCTTCGTGGAAAAGGAGAAGAGTACGACAGTGTTCAACGCAGGCGTCAACTTCAACGAACACTTCTCCGCCGCGATGCAGCGCGTGGCCAAAACCGTTGACGCGTACCTCGCTGAGATCGCTGCTTACGGCGAGCTCTCCATCTCTAAGTTCAACGGCATATCCATCCTCATTCCCGGAGGCGCTAGAAAATCCGACGACGATCTATATCGCGCCGTTGATATCTACCTCAAGGTACACAGATTACGTAATCAAGTTCCCAAAAAAACGGATTAACTAAAGAAAACGACACCTTTTGGAATTAAACTAATTGGCTAAATAGTCGGAAAGTTTTTTTAATCACTACTTAATTGCTTGATTATCTTAATAACCCTAAATTTCAATTGGTTTGGCCAATAACAGAATAACTACCAGTGTATAACACTTAAAATTGAGGTTAAATTATTTGAATTAATCATTAATTTAGTATTTGAATTTTCCTTTTTTTTTTCTTTGACTGAGTATTTTTATTTCTCTTTATAAACTATTAAAGTAATTAAATTGTACAACTGGCACTTAAAATTATAGGTTCAATTGTTAAGTTATGTTACTGACGTTCAACTGTGAAGTTAAGTTATTAATTTTGACTGTTAAAATTTGTCTAAAATATCATTTACCATACAATTTCTTTCGTACAACAATGACAAAATGGAATCTAGCAAAAGGCACTGTGTAACCCAGACCTAACCAGTGATCAAGTAACAAACTAACTCCACACGCGCTCACGCGTGTTGTTGCAGGTGCACCCGGACCTGGACGAGATAGAGAAGGAGAAGGTGTGCAGTGTAATGGACCCACTGAAACTATCATACGAGGCGCGTGTGCACGCGTCGAAGAACAAGCGATTGCCGTTGCAGATCGTGCTTCACGCGCTGTATTACGACCAACTACACCTAAGGAGTGGTATGGCGGAGGACAAGGAGGCGGTGGCGGTGGCAGCTGCAGTGGAGAAGAAACAGCTTCAAGCTGACGTGTCGTTGGTGAGGGAGAACGAGGAGTTGCGATCGGAGCTGATGAAGATGAAAATGTACATTACCGATTTGCAGAAAAATGTGCAAGGAACGTCGTCGTCTGGGAAGGAAACTACTGGGCCTGTAAAAAGGCCCACATTTTTCTCTTCCATGTCGAAGAAACTGAGCAAGTTGAACCCGTTCAAGAATGGGTCTAAGGACACGTCACACATTGACGATGCCCCGGTGGACTTGACCAAGCCCAGAAGGAGAAGGTTCTCCATTTCCTAGATGATTTCTTCCGTTCAGCCATCGTCACTGTTCTTAGTAAATTCAAATTTCCATGTTTTTTAGTCAAAATATATCCCTCTTCGTTAAAAGTATTTTTTTTAAAATTAGTTACGTTTCTTTTTGTCTTTATTGTTATTTTTTTTGTAATGAAGGTGTCAATTTGTAATTAATAAAAAGAGTGAAGTGTGATTGGATTTCTTATACTAGATTTGATCATATTTGTATCTATAACGGGGAGAGGAGCTACTAGTTTCAGTGTGAATTAATAATAATGTTCCGGTATGCAAATCCTGGTGTGATTAGCTACCAGAACAATCCTCGTCTTACTCTCTCAATACCAGTTAGAAAAATCCTGTTTGTACCAGATGCCCTTTCCTCTTTTAATACCTCTTCTAATAACCTCCAATCCCTACTGATCTGGGACTGCCCCCTTTCTTTTAGCGTTTTTTAAGTAACCAACCGT
>Ga0214542_1008021_pt1 | contig 17878 bp, 14 predicted proteins | sample CNSS1metaG_FD_160096 | JGI IMG/M metagenome (GOLD analysis project Ga0214542, IMG submission 160096) | Root nodule microbial communities from cowpea collected in UCLA plant growth center, Los Angeles, California, USA - CNSS1 | ecosystem: Host-associated > Plants > Roots > Nodule | place: USA... | reverse complement strand
TGGGACATAAGACGTGGGACGTGGAACGTGAGACGTGGGACCTGGGACATGAGAGACGTGGAACGTTGGACATGAGACGTGGGACGTGAGACGTGAGACGTGGGACGTGGGACGTGAGACGTGGGACGTGGAATGTGGGACGTGGGATGTGAGACGTGGAACGTGGGACGTGAGACGTGGGACGTGGGACGTGAGACGTGAGAGACGTGGAACATTGGACGTGAGACGTGAGAGACGTGAAACGTTGGATGTGAGACGTGGGACGTGGGACATGAGATGTGGGACGTGAAACATGAGACGTGAGACGTGGGACGTTGGATGTGGGACGTGGGTCGTGGGACGTGGGTCGTGGGTCGTAGGACGTGAGAGACCTGAAACGTGAGAAACGTGAGACATGAGAGACGTGCGACGTGCGACGTGCGACGTGCAACGTGCGACGTGCGACGTGCGACATGAGATGTGAGACGTCCGTAAACACTAATCCTTGACATTTATATTCATAAACTTTAAAGCTTATAATTTAATTGAAAATTGTAGAAGTTTAATAAAAGAATTGTTAATATATCCATAAATTTGTACTAACAAATTTAAATTATACTCTTGTAAAAAAATGTATTAATAAAAAGAGTTTAAATACATATAAAATTGAAAGAATCAAAATATGAGGGTTAAAGTAATAATTAATGTTTATTTAACACATAAAAATAAAAATTATGAGGATAACAACAATAATTTATATTTACTGAACTCTTAAATGAGCATAAGGAAGTAGAGGATGATCTGAGAAATTAAACTAAGGATGAGCAAAAAATCTAATTTTCATGATCCAATCCATTTTTGCTATGATTCAATCCATTTAATATTCATTTTATTAAAAATCCAATCCATTTTATTGGATTTGGATATCAATCTGATCTACATTTTATATATTTTATGGATTATATATCCATACTCTAAATCTAGATTTTCAAAATGGATAATCCAAAATATCCAATCTAAATTTTCAGTTTATATTTTTGGTTAGGTTAGGCTAAAGGTTGAGACGGACTAATCCAAATTTAGTTGTATTTGATTAAGTTGGTGTGACCCTATACAAAATTTGGCTAAATTAGGCCAAATTCTGTCAAGTCGGTCTCAATCAAAATTTGGCCCAGCTGGTCTTGTACAAAAATTTGGAAGTATTTGGTTGAGTTCACCCCAACCCAAATTTGACTACATTGGGCTGAGTCGACCTAGATAAAATTTGACCGTATTTGGCTGAGACAACCGCGACCAAAATTTGGTTCTATTTAGCCTAGTTGGCTCTAGTCAAAATTCGGTCGAATTCAATCGAGTTGACCCCGATTAAGATTTGGCTGAGTCGGCGTTGTCCCAAATTTGGTCGTATTCAGCTGAGACGGCCTAGGATGAAATTTGACCATATTTAAATGAGTCGGTCACGATCAAAATTTGGCCGTATTCAACTGAGTTAACCACGATCGAAATTCGACCGAATTCAGTCAAGTCGACTCTGGTCAAAATTCGGTCGTGTTGGCCTCGACCAAAATTTGACCGAGTTGATCCTGGCCTGAATTTGGTCATATTCGGCAGAGTCGATCGCGACCGAAATTTGGTCATATTTAGGCAAGTCGGTCCTGACCTAAATTTGGCCAAATTCAGTCGAGTTGGTCATGACCAAAATTTGGTCGAGTCGGCACTAGTCCAAATTTAGCCGTATTCGATCGAGTAAGTCCTGAACGAAATTTGACTATATTCAACTTAGTCGGCTGTGATCAAAAATTGGTCATGTTCAGTCAAGTCGGTCTTGGCCGACGAATTTAGTGGAGTCAACCCTGACCGAAATTTGACTGATCAGGACCTTTCCCAAATGTGGCCATATTTGGCCAAGTCGGCTCTGGCCAAAATTTGGTCGTATTAGGCAAAATCGGCCCTGGCCGAAATTCAGTCGAATCCAGTCAAGTCAATCTCGATTGAAATTTTGTCAAGTCGACCTTTGCCCAAATTTGATCACGTCGTCCTCGATCAAAATTTGTTCGAAAGTCATCGAAGTTCATCCCATGCTGAAATTTGGGCTTGTTTGTCCCGACAAAAAATCTGCCAAATTATTTGGTGTTAGCCCTATGGACACAAGTTTTAAAAAATTTAATTTGAATTTATTTTATGAAAAATGGATTTTGGATTTTGGATTTTGAACTTGATCCAAATATTTAGATCTGGATTTAAACTTGATCTAAATATTTGGATCTGGATTTTTAAAAATCCAATCTACTTTTTTTGAAAAAATGGATTTTGATCGAAAATCTAATCCAATTATTTGGATCCAAAATGGATGTGGATTGGATCATTAAAAATCCAATCCATGATCACCCCTACGAGAAGTGTGAGTTAGTGGATTTTGAAAGAGAAAAGAGCTTAAGTCTAGGTAAGGAAGGTAATTGTTCTATTGTTTTTTTCTGGGAGATTTGTTGATGTTTGTTGTATGAATTACATGTTTGTGATGAAAATGCTTTCCCATTTTTATGTGCTATTGAATTGTATGTATTGATGTATCGAAGTTTAATTTTGTTAAAACCTTGCACGGTTTTTCTTCCTCCACAACATCTAAATAATATATGTAAGAGTTATAGGAATGCCTATCAATAATAGAGAAAAAATCGAACTTGTAAAAGTTGTTGATGTTATGACCAAGATTTAACAACCATGTTACACTTACAAAAGAGATAAAGAGTACTTTTTTCTATGTAATTTGCATCTAGTATAAGTGGAATACATATTGATTCTTTAATTATTATTATTATTATTATTATTATTATTATTATTATTATTATTATTATTATTATTATTATTATTATTAGATAAAGAGTACTTTTTTCTATGTAATTTGCATCTAGTATAAGTGGAATACATATTGATTCTTTAATTATTATTATTATTATTATTATTATTATTATTATTAGAGGTCTCATGGTCCATGGGTCAACCCTTACCCACTCCTAAATAAGCCTCCTTTTATGAGGCCACCAAATGAATTAACCACAAAAATAGTCCCAATTACCAAAGCCTCCTCTTACCAAGTTAGGATTAAGGCCAAAGTGGGTATGGCCCTACTACAAGACTTTTATTAACTCTAAAATACAACACCTTCAATCTAGGTTAAAGGTCAAGTTGAGCCATCTTGGCTTGAAAGTTGACTAGAGTAATCAAATCGAAGTTCAATCTGAGTCAACCTAGTCCAAAGTTTAAGTCGAGTTTAAAGGTTGAATTAAGTCGAGTTCGGGATGAAGATCGAGCCGAGTTAACTAGGCTAAAGATCGAGACGAGACTGTTAGGCTATACATTGAGATGAGCTCGCCAAACAAAAGATTAAAATTGGCCAGCCCACACAAAGGTAGAGATGGGCCGACCTTAGTAAAGGGTTGAGACAAGATGATCAGACTGAAGATCGAGACGAGCCAACAAGAGTCTAAGGTCGAGAAATGCTGGCTCAAGCCAATAGTTGATCTGTGATGGTCCGTCATGACCCGACCATTGGCACGTTCCTACCATTGGCACGATCTAGCTTGAGTCGAAAGTCTAGACGGGTCGGCCTAGGCCAAAGGACCAGACAACCTGACTTGGGAAGAAGGTCGAAAGGGATTGGAACAGGTAGAAGGTTGAGATAGGTTATCCTAGGTCAAAGGTCAAGATGGGACAAATTGTCTTGAAGGTAGAGAGGAGTAAGATCGAGTTTGAAGGTCGGGACGAGTCAGATCGGGCCGAAGGTTGAGCCCAATCGACTTGACCTATAGTAGAGTTGAGTCAACTCTAACTAAAGGTCGAGACAAGCCAATCATGGCTAAACATCGAAACAAGTTGGCCTAAACCAAAGGTCGAGTTGACTTAGCCCGAGTTGAGGTTTGAGCCAAGTTAACACAAGTCGAAGGTCAAGTCAAGTTGTCTGAGCTGAAGTTTTGGTTTTCATACTTATTATTACTTATATTTCCAATAATATATTTAAAAAATAATATTTTCGCATGTTTAAAAAAATCGCATGAGATAGTCCTAATCCATGAGACTTTTTTTTGGACATTTTAGCCTTGTGAGCTTTTTCAATGGAAGGCTTTTTTGCTCTTTTTAGCCCAAGATCAAGGCCAAGCCTCATGGGCTAGACCAAATTAACAAGTCTAACTATTATATAAAGGTTTAATTTGTAATTTGGTTGTTGTACTAGGTCTTTGATTTATTTTGATCTTTATATTTGTTTTTTACTCAATCAAGTGCCTAATTTTATAAAAGGACTCAATTGAGTTTCTAATTTTTCTTTAAAAGGACTTTGTTAGAAAGTGTCACATGTCACAATTTGCGTCATTTCTTCTTTGAAGATATTACGTGTCAAATCAAATGGGTTCCGAGATAGAAAATGATCCTTATTTTAACATGTGATTAACTAGATTTTGACATATTACATTTTCACAAGATATTAAAACTAATTTAATAGAAATTTTCACATTAAGTCTTTTTTATAAAAATAGGAATCCATTTTAATAAAAAATAAATAAAAGAATAAATTATTAATTAAACTTTATATAAACAAAAGAATTATCGAAGGCGTGAAAAAAAGTGTTCACAACTTTTGGACTTAGGACACTAAAATATCCAAGATGCAATTCGAAATATTAGTAAATCATTTTTCAATAATTATTAGTGTCCAAGACTGGAAAGTTTTGTAAAGAGAAAATCATTTTTCAATAATTACCCTCCTAATTAAGTAAGTATGAATAACTTTAAAGTAAGTTTTTCTTGATGCAACATTAGGAACATCAGCCAACTGGGATATGCTATTATTGCAGCACCTTTTATCATTTCAAAAATTAATTTCCCAATAATTTCAAACTGTATAATGAAGACACAATCATTCATACCATTCAATAATGTTAAGACCAAACCAACAAAGATTTATAAAAAGACAAGCTTATTATATATTTTTTTCTTTAAGAATATGTGTATCTCAACAACACAACCCAAGGCCTATGAGCGTGAGAAAATTTCCATGTAACTTAAAACACGAAGGCTTTTGAAATAATAATATGATTTCTTTTTCCAAATTAAAAATATTATATATACATAAATGAATTTATTTTATATAAAAAAGTTTATTGATGCACTAACTTTTGTTCTACAAACACGATAAAAGAAAAGCAAAATGTTTTAACAACATAGCAAACCAATTACCTAAAGGGTGTGTTCTTTTGTGGGTGATGATTTAAAGGAGAGGGACAAGGAGAGGATTGATTTGGATTGATTAGAAGGTGATATTTATGTTGTTCTTTTTTATAGATTTGGGGGTGATAGTGGAGTGGATTTGAGAGTAATTTTTGTGAAAGATTGTGAAAGATTTGAATGTTGTGACTAAAAAAATTAAATTTAATAGCTGAAAATGTAGAATGACCTAATTGTCCTCGGTGTTAAAAAAGTATAATAAAATGATATTTAAATAAGTTGTAATTACTTTCTCATATATTATTATCATAAATAAAAATATTATAAATATTTATTAATTGAAAGAATGCATGGCTGATTGGCACACAAAAATGGAATAGATTCCACACAAAAAAAAACAGATCTAGTTAAATATGGAATGGAATAGATTCCAAACAAAACAGATCTGGTTAAATAAGGCTTGAGAGAGGGTTGGAATCGGATCCAACAAAAACTTAATAGGTTCCATTTACTATGCTTATCTTCATTTCAATCTCGAAAGCCAGCATGATTATTTATTTGGAATAAAATAAAACGAGGGTAATTATGTAAAATTACGTAAATCACTCTCTAATATCTGCATATCAGAAGGATGGAATAAAATCATTGATCTCTTAAAGCAACACAATGTTTCGTTTTCCAATCTTTGAAAAAGAACATAAATATTCGAAGAATTCATCGCCCCCTATCATCCGTCTACAATATTCACCCACATAAGAACATTGTGTAAGAGAATATACACTTACCACTGCGCCAACCAAAGAAAAGATACATTCACCACCTCCACAAATAATAACAACATAACCAAACAATAATGTTGTATAACATAGTATACACTCACAAGTTTGAACAAACTCACCCTAAAGATTTCTCATCAATTTTACACATTTTTTTATCTGATTTTGTTTTTCTGTATGCCTTTTTTCCATTGAATAGGTGTCATCAAATCAAATTCATAATCATTAGTCCAAATTATGACAAACTTGATGCACCTCGTTACCAACACTTCCCTCAAGAGAGAACAACAACTAAGAGAAAGTTCTTCTGCAACTTTGATTGGTATCAGTTTAACTGATTTGTGTGTGTTTTCTTTTTTTCAACAAGGAATGGTTTGAACATCATTAGTAATCTAAGTGCTTTAACCATGTTCAGGACAAAGAACACCATATGTGTCCTTGCAAATAAATGTACAACATCAAGTTCCTAGTAATATAATGCAACTGGTAATGTTCTTAATTGTCACAATATCACAATATATGAACACATACTCCAATCCAATACTCAAGAGTGTATTTTAGAATGACTTGCTTTTATTATGCATCCCCCTTTTCTTAAATAGGCACTATAGAATATATTTATATTAATATTCAATAAAGGGGGAGGGATTATAGGAGATTTCCTATTTACATGGAGTAATTGAGAATCCCTAACAACTATATATTAAAAGTATAAAATAATCTATTAAAGACAGAATAAATTATATTTATACACACTAACATCCCCCCTCAAATTGATGCTGGTAAATCAACCAGCAACAATTTGCCAACAAAAAATTGATGACGCTGTCGAGTCATAGCTTTGGTAAAGATATATGCAACTTGAATATCAGTAGAGATGTAAGGAAGATAGATGACATTTGTGGTCAAGGCCTCTCGAATATAGTGACAATCCACTTCAATATGCTTGGTACGTTCATGAAACACTAGATTTGCAGCAATCTGAATAGCACTTGTATTGTCTGCATGAAGAGGTGTAGATGTAGGTTGGGAAAACCCAAGCTGGTCCAAAAGACTATGTAACTACACAACTTCAGCACAAGCAGCTGACATTGAACGATATTCAGCCTCAGTAGAAGATTTAGAAACTCGATCTTGCTTCTTACATTTCCAAGAAATTAAGACATCACCAAGAAACATACACCAACCGGTAGTAGACCTACGAGTATCCGAACATATTGCCCAATCAACATCACTATATGCCATAAGTTGTAAAGCACAAGCAACTGACATTGAACGATATTCAGCCTCAGTAGAAGATTTAGAAACCCGATCTTGCTTCTTACATTTCCAAGAAATTAAGGCATCACCAAGAAACATACACCAACCGGTAGTAGACCTACGAGTATCCGAACATATTGCCCAATCAACATCACTATATGCCATAAGTTGTAAAGATGAGGCTTTGGGAAAGAATAACCCACATGTAGATGAACCTTTAAGATATCTAATAATACGATGAACCGCAGCAAAATGAAGATGACGAGGAGAAGACATAAATTGGCTAACCTGGTGAACAGCATACGAAATGTCAAGTCTAGTAGTGATGACATAAATAAGACTGCCTACCAAATGCTGATGGAAAATGGGATTAGGCAAGAGATCGCCTTCATCTTTCATGTACTTGACATTTACTTCCATAGGAGTATCAACTGATGTAGTTCCAGCTAAACCCGCCAATTTGATTAAATCTTGAATATACTTTTGTTGGTTTAAAAAGATGCCATTGGATCGATGATGAACCTCCAATCCCAAAAAATATGTGAGTTGTCCAAGATCTTTCATGCGAAATGTTGCATGGAGCTTAGTTTGCAACTTAGTAATTAACTCATGATCAGTTCTCGTAATAATGAGATCATCCACATAAACCAACAGGAGAACGATACCGGCGGTAAACTTGTGAAAGAAGAGAGAATAGTCATATTGACTCTGCGTAAAGGATAACTTAAGCAGAGTAGTACGAAACTTCTCAAACCAAGCCCGAGGAGCTTGTTTAAGCCCATACAAGGAACATCGAAGTTTCCAAACATCAGAAGAGGAAGAAGGAAGCATACAGAGGGAAGTTTCATGTATATTTCTTCTTTGAGATCACCATGAAGAAAAGCATTCTTCACATCCATTTGATGCAATGGCCAAGATTGAGAAGCAGCAATAGCAAGGATAGTCCGAATTGTAGTCATCTTAGCAACAGGAGCAAATGTCTCCTCATAATCAATCCCATACTCTTGTCTATTACCAAGAGCGACCAGTCGAGCTTTATAGCGATCTAAAGAGCCATCAGATCGAAGTTTGATAGAGAACACCCATTTACTTCCAATAGGTTTTACCGTGGGAGGACAAGACACAATATCCCATGTGTGATTTTCTTGAAGTGCTTGGAGTTCTTCTTGCATTGCCTTTTTCCAACAGTCATGTTCCATAGCCTGGGTATAACTAGAAGGAATAGAAATAGACGACAATGTAGTGGATAAAGAAATAGGTGTAAAGAAGCCATACCAATCAGGAGGTTTTGATGATCGAGTGGACCGACGGAGAGGTAGAACATCTGTGATAGGATCAAGTGTTGACGGAGGGACATAATCAAGTGTCGGAGTAGAATCAGGAAGGGAACCAGAAGGAAGACGACGTCTTGTATACACCAAACCAGGCTTGAACCGTTCCACGGTGTGAGAAGAGTCTAAAAAATGTGGCATAAAGGAAAAAGTTGAAGATGATGGTGCAACATAGGAGGGAAAGAAAATCTGATTTTCAAAGAACACCACATTCCTAAAAACTCTAATGCGACGAAGCTACGGATCATAGCAAACATAACCTTTTTTAATAATAGCATAACCTAGAAAAGCACACTTAACAAATTGATTAATGAGTTTTTAACGTTCATGAGGAGCAAGATGTACAAAACAAACACAACCAAAAGTACGAAGATTAAAGTAAGAAGGAGAATACCCAAACTTATAAAAAGGAGAAACATTATGGAGAGTAGGAAAAGGTAACCGATTTATTAAATGAACAGTAGTGGAGAGAGCTTCACACCAAAAATGAAGAGGAACATAGGATTCTAGCAAAAGAGTGCGAACAACATCAAGAAGATGACGGTTCTTTCTTTCAGCAACACCATTTTGTTGTGGTGTGGAAGGACAAGAACGTTGAGATAGAATTCCCTCATTTTGAAGAAAAATTTGAAATGCGTTAGACATATATTCACCTCTAGAATCTGATCTTAAAATTTTTATGTGAGCAGAGAATTGAGTCTTAAGGAAAGAAACAAAACGTTGAAAAACAGAGAAAACTTCTGCTTTAGCTGAAGAAAATATACCCAAGTAAATCGATTGCAGTCATCTATGAACGTGACAAAATACTTATATCCTGCATGAGATACAATAGGAGAAATCCCCTAAACATCACTATGAATAATGTCAAAACAATGATTTGCCTAAGATGCATTATGAGGAAATGGTAAAGTTTTACTTTTACCAAGTTTGTAGGTAGTACAATTAAAAGAAACAGGGGAGCTTTTATTGCCCAAAGAACCAAATTTAAACAAGGTACTAAGTACATGAGAATTTGGATGGCCTAAACGATTATGCCACATTTTATTTAGTTGTCTATCATTAACACAAACTAGAGAAAAAACAGGACAATATGTGGAAGGCGAGATGCATGGCGGAAAGAGCCGTCCTACTTTAGGTCCCTTCAGAATGATCTTCCCTAACACTTGATCCTGCACAACACAACCAAAACGAGAAAATTGGACATTATAATCATGATCAACTAATTGGCCAACAGATATGAGATTTGTGGAAAGATTAGGAGACACAAAGACATTAGGCAAAGAAGAAGAAATATCACCAATAGCACTAATAAGTTAGGAGGTTCCATCAACTATGTAAATTTGTTGATTGTCATCATAAGGTTTCACATTGGATAGGGACACAACAGAATTTGTCATATGGTTAGACGCTCCAGAATCAAGATACCAAGGTTGAGAAGAAACGGGAGTATTACCTAAAAGACCAAGGGCAAAAAAGACTGACACAATCATTTGTTGTACATTTTCTAGAGTAAGAGTGTTGGCAGGAGGTGTAGGAACAGAAGCTGGAGCAGGCAAAGCAGCAGAACTTGAAGCACCAACAAAAACATGATAAGTAGTGCCTTATTTCTTTGCAGGGCGAATAGGACAAGCGGAGATAATATGCTCCCTTTGTTTGCAATAGTTACAAAATTTTTGTGAACAATCCTTTACAAGATGACCAAATCCCTTACAACTATAGCATTGGACAGAACGCATATCTCTGGGCTTATTCTTTCCTTGGGCGGCATAGGCCACACTAACCGGAGCAGTAGAATTCATATTTTGTTCCATAACTGTGTGCGTTTTGATTCGTTGTTCTTCTCGGAGAAGCTCACTCAAGCAAGCATCCAACATAGGCATAGAGTCACGATTCATCGGATTGGATCTTGTAGCGTCAAAATCATATCGTTGCTTCATCGAAAACTGATCTCGCTTACTAGTCTCGTGCACCGTTTGAACAGCTAATAAGGCTTCACCAGAAATACCCACATAAATAATATTTGAGTATTCAACCCAAAGATTTTGAAAACTAGAATAATATTCCTCAATCGATAGACTTCCTTGTGTGAAAGTATACTTCAATTGAAACCTTCGAGCTGCATTGGCTTGATGATCAACCTTTTTCAAATAATCCCACATATCCTTAGCGGTGTTGTAAGGTCAAAGATTCAAGATAAAATGAGGCTCAACAGAGCTAAGAATTCAGGTCATGATTTGGGCATCTTTCGTTTCCCACTTCGCCAAATCTGTTTCAACCGTTGAAGCAGGAATTTTGCCATCAATAGACACCATAATTATTTGCCTTTGACAAAGAGCTTAAATTGGAACTCCCAAGCAGCATAATTTTTTCCATTAAATCGAACCAGAAAAGTGTCGACTTTATCCGAGGCCATGATGAACAAGGACACAGAGAATGGGTTTACAAAAACAAAACAAGAGAAGACAAGGGCGTGACGAACTCAAACCAGAGCGAATCGAACAATGTGAGCGAGCAACCAGAACAAATCGAACAACGTGAGTGAGCAACCAGAACAAATCGAACAGCGTGAGCTAGCAATAGCAAGGACGAACCATGAATCAAAGCAAACAAGGCAATCACAGTGATACGAGAGTCAAAGTCGCGAACAAGAACAGATTCACGAACCACCACCGCTTGCGAATCGAAACGATCAAGAAGCGAACAAGAACCGATTCACGAACCACCACCGCTCGCGAACCGAAACAACCAAGAAGCGAACAGGTTGAAGAACTTCCACCAATTGCGAACGTCAATCACAAGTTCGAAACCAGCGATTGCGTACAGCGTGACGAAGATGGATTCCAAACAGCGTGACGAAGATGGAGGCAGCAAAATTCGATAATAGCGTATCGAAGAAGAAGATCAGGATGGCAGCGGAGCTCGGTAACAGGTCGAAGAAGAAGTTGGATGGAGAACAAGAGTGACCCACGGTTCAGAGTTGTAGCTCTGATACCATGTCACAATATCACGAATATGAACACATACTCCAATCCAATACTCAAGAGTGTATTTTAGAATGACTTGCTTTTATTCTACATCTCCCTTTTCTTAAATAGGCACTATAGAATATATTTACATTAATATTCAATAAAGGGAGAGGGATTATAGGAGATTTTCTATTTACATAGAGTAATTGAGAATCCCTAACAATTATGTATTAAAAGTATAGAATAATCTATTAAAGACAGAATAAATTATATTTATACACACTAAATTATTAACTATATTGACATCATATACCTTGTAGCTATAAAATACTTTCTACTCAAACAGAGCTAAAGCTTAGATAAAGAAATCACATTTGATTTGGTCCAAAATTTGCATTTTGCATTGTTCTTTAACACCATTAAATTAATATAAATGTAATATTTGACCTAGCACACGGATTAAAAGTAACATATTTTATGTGAAAAGAAAAACTTTTGACATTTGAAGTTAGACATTGAACAAAAACCAGAACAAATAAGTTAGCCAATCATCAAACCTGGGAGGAATGAAGCATCCATCCGCTTCTTGGACCAAGTTAATCTGCATTTACCATCATCATATCAGAAAATTGGAGATAGAAAGTATATGGATAAAAAAAACAAAACTCTGCTAATGAAATAATATTCAGCTGTTGAAGAGTCTAAGTGGATTTGGGGTAAGTTTGGACAAACTTCTCTATGAAGACTTCTAAAAGAGAAAAATAAGAAGAAAAAATGCAATGAGTTTCTTTTTAAGCTAATTTGGGAGGAATGAAGCATCCATCCATCTACCTTTTGACTAACTTAATCTGCATTAACCATACTGACATATAATAAATTGGAGATAATTTATGCTTGTAGTCAACTATAATGGCTAGATTTTGTGGTTTGGTTCTCTCAAGATCAAAACCTCTCAATTAAAATTAAGTAAGAAGAGAGTGGTGATGCTAGCATTGAAGTGTCTGTTCAGAACTGGTCAAAGTGCTAGCGCACAACCAACCCACAAAGGCTAGCTTTTTTGGTATGGTTCTCTCAAGGTTTTTATCATACACCTTTCAATCATAGTAAAACTTACACTGTACCACCTCCAGCAGGGCCAATAGCATTGAATAGAGACATGCCTGTCATAGCAATTCCATTAGCTGCACCTCTTTGGTGTTGTTCCTGTTTTCCAAATCAACATGTTATACCATAAGAAACTACTCTCCACAATTTTATAGAATCAGAGGACAAAGAGCTATCCAAAGACTTACCACTGCTCGGTTTTCTAGAAGGATCAAACCGGTTGTGATGGTGACCTTAAGCCGACAAAAAGAGTACAAACAGTCAAATTTGTAGCATACAGAAACTTTTCTGAATCATGTAAACTGATATCCTGGGGTCTGGCATATTCAGTCCTTAAAATCACTAATAAATGATTACAGAGGTACTTACAGACAGAATATTCCTTAGGATTGAAAAAATACTTAGCACTATGTATAGTGCTAAGCCATGACAACAATGCTATGAAGGGGTAGCTTTGCAGAAGAGGTATGGTTAATATCTGCATATGGAAGCAAAGTAACAGTACATATTTCAAATTACAAAAATGGAAATGTTGAAATGAGATAATTGCCAGAATCAGATGAAAACTCACAGAAGAGATCCGGGCAACAGAAATAGGTCCAGTAGCTTTTTCCACATAAGGATATATGGCAATTTGGTAAATGATAAGTGAAAGACCTGAACATTTGAGAAGTCAGTGAATAACATCTGTTGTGCAAATATACAGATCAACACTATGCAAAAATTTTCACATCTTTGTGTCTGTCAAAACCAAAGTACATCTTTTATATGAAGTATACTTATTTGAAGTCGAGAACGAATTTGGATTTTCTACCAGGTTTTTGGGTTTTTCCTGTGTTGTTCTTCTGCTTTCTCTTCAAAATATAATGACGACCACTTATTTTGAAGTTTTTAAATATCTTAAAAATATTTTTAAAATACTAACATAGTATATTTTTAATGTTGGACAACGCCAAAAAATTCAGTAGAGAATCCGAACTTGTTGGGAAACCAAGTCAACAAAATTCAGCAAGACCAGTAGAAAAGAAAAAACACTTCCAAAATTTGAGTCCATCACTAATAAGAATGTATTGTTTGCTCCAGAGATGTACCTGATATTGAAAGAACATTACCAACATCATCAGTTGTAAAGTTTAAAGCCCCAAGCCTTTGAGGACTAACAGCCCATAAGGAGAAAACCTAAAGAAAGCAGGAAGAATGAATGTTTCAGTTAGAAACACACAAAAAAAAGCAGAAAATATCCAAACAAGATATATAAGGAGACATGCATAGAAATTTTCTAAACTCATTAAGTATCATACCTCTAGATAAGCAACTTCAAAAAGTGAGAAAATGCAATATGGAATGATAGATGACATTAATGGCCAATTAAGGAATAGGTTTTCGTTCTTTTGGATACTTTCATTCCCACCACCACTGCTTCCATTTTCTAAAGCTTTGGCATCATCTATGGATTCATCACTACCATTGTGGTTGTGAAGTGTTTCCTGCAGGTATTTTAACAACTATACTGTTTCTGTAGACGAACTAAAAGGGTATGAACAGCAAAGAAAAAGTGCAGATAAGCTGAGAAAAACATACAAGAAGGACTTTTCATGATAAAATGTCATCATTAGAATGTTAAAATAACATCTAGAATACATAATAGAGGATAAAAAAAATCTTTACTGAATGAAAATATATGATAGATTGTAAGATACATACCGGAATCCAGATGCAGCCAATAGCTACTACAAATGCAAATGCTGATATTACAAAGCTGGGTAAGAAGTATGGAAACCTGCACAATAATTCATGTTTGGGAAAATGAAAATCAGCACATCATTAAATAATAAATGGGTAGAAAACAAAGGAGAGATGAAAATTGAATCCAAAATACTACTTGTCCCAAAAGGAATCCTTTGGAAATATATGAGGGTACTTTTCTACTGGCTGCAATGAAAATTTTTCCGAAGTATTAGAAAATGGCATATGAATTATTTCAAGCATCTCTGTTCCTCAATAGAATACAGAATTTGAGGTGTCAAAATAACTGTTACAATAACTAAACCTCGAGATGAAAAAGAACATAAATAGTACCCGAGACAAATAGCCTCCCAATGCTGGGCCAATAACTAAACCTACGCCCCAAGCTGCACTTACCTAAACCCAAATCATAAATTCAAATAGCTAGTGTGCAAAATCAGTTCTAAGAACTATGTAGAATAGCTGGTGAAGCTTACTGTTGAGAGTCCAAGAGCTTGGTGTTCTTCACGAAGAAGTTCAGTGGTATAGGCCTGTTGAACAAGTTAAATGTGCACAAATTCAAATACGATCCAAGTTCTTGTGGATGAAACATGAAATTGGTAACTGTTTGGAGTTAAAAATATGATACCTTCACTGGTCCAAGCAAACGATTTAAACTTCCCAGAAGAAACCTCACGATAACAGCCATCCAAAAGCTTGTGCTAAGGGCAAATAGTGTGTTCAAAATGACGCTGAAATCAAGTAAGTAAGCATTGATGATTATTGGAAACTTCAAAGCAAAATATAAAGAAAGCATGCAATTGATATACCTACACTGAAATAATTGATATAATTATAGCAGGTTTTCGACCAATGCGATCAGCTATAGTTCCCCAAAATAAAGACGTGAAACATCTTCCAAGCATGTATACAGAACCTGCAACATTTTGTATCACGCACACATCACAAATAAATAGCTTACATGAATTGAAGACTTCAAAAAAATGAAATGCTAGAAGTAATCTTACCCACATAACCAGCATAAAAACTAATATCAGCTTCTGTTTTCGCAATATTAAAATCCCTTACCTGAAAATAAATTTTAAATCATTGAGGTCATGTGCACCAGCATAAAGTTAATCATCAATCAATTTTATTTCTTGAGTAACTCCTAACAAATAACAAAACAGGTGGAAGAACAATAACCAATTAAAAATTGACTTTGGTGCATTTAACAGTTGCTTTTACTGTCTTTAACAGTAAAATTATTGTTGAGAGGGAACAAAAATGAAGGGTACTTGCATACCGAAGAAAATCTTCTAATTAATTAATAAGTCAGAATTGCTTCTAAATTATGTAATGTTCTTGAGAGTTAAACTCATTCTATTTCTGTCTAAATTAATAACATCTATTCAACATAGCTGAAACGCACCTCTTTTCAACAACCGAGAAACACAACTAAGAATAGTTGTTGGAACAAAGATTAAAAAGAAAAGTTATGTAACCAATTATTTATATTATATATAAAAATGCTGAAACAATGACTTATTACTGAGTTTCTTTTTTTAGTTGCAATAATAAATACATAAGAACTTAAATTTAACTTCAAGCACTAATAAACAGATAAATATGTATTCAGACAACTTCCAACAATGTCGCAAAATCATAGTTTACATCGAGTGAAAATGTTACGGTAAACCTTCAAACTCACCATGAAATAAAGGAATGGAAAGAGAGATGATAGTGGCAATGCTGTACAGAACAGAAGAAAGTGACATCAGCAACTGATTCAGGATGACAAAAAAAGACAACATTAAAACACTGATTTTCATCCAAAACACTAAAATCAAAAGTCCCATGAATGGTATGATATTTATATTGAAACTCAAAATTACTTATGATGGTAAGGAATTACCTTAAAAAATTCTAGGTTTAATTAGTCGGATGGTACCCACTTTCGTTTAGATGTGTTAGTTTCATACCCACTTTTAAAAATGTGTCAATCTAGTCCCATTTTTTGAAAAAATGTCTTAATTAGGTCCTTTTCAAACAAAAATTACTAAAGTCGTTAACTTAATTTATGACTTTTACCACTAAATTTTAATATAAATATTGATACTTAATCTTGTAAGTCATTTTAAATATCAATACTGTTAACGGTATTAATAATTTTTTTGCTGAAAATGACATAATTGAGGCATCTTTTCAAAAGTTGAGATCCAATTGACACCTTTTAACAAGCGAGTACCAAACTGACACATCTAAATAAAATGGGTACCATCCAACTAATTAAACCAAAATTCTACTACAAATGCGTCAAATACACAGGCAGAAAACAACAACTGATAAATCCTCAAAACTCAAACAACTAAAAAGTCACTAAAAGATTTTTACCAGACAATTCAAGTCTCAGTAATAATTGAAGAAGTTGAATATCTTCAATTAAGCCATCTTCACAATAATTGTAATTTTTTAATTGAAAAAAAAATATTGTATTACGCTTACGTGTCATTATTATGTAGTTTTACTGCTAAAAACTTAATTTTTTACTGGTTGTTAACTTGTGCTCAGTTACCAGTACAATTTTTCATCCTATAAAATAAGAAAAATTAATAGTTGAACACATTTTACACTCTTTTAACACGTTATGTTTCTGTTCCATTACAAAAGAACATGTGAAATGAATGCACGTACACCTGTACATAAAATATATCTGAGCATTCAAGAGAAAGATCAACCACTCACCCTAGGAGTTGTTGACCTTTTTCCAGTTTTTCTTCAAGAAATGAAAAAGGATGAACTGAAGTTTTTAGGATGTGTATGAGTTGCGTTTGAAGATTTGAGAGATAAAAGTTCTAACAAGAAAACTGTTTGATTTGAATCAATAATAAGAATAAAAGACAATAACTTGAAAAAGAAAAACCTTTTATGCAAACTACATTAATTTCTTTGATGTACAGAACCTAAGAAACAGAAACGGAATAACAGAAAACCAGTTTCTCTGTGAAGCAGAAGCAATGAACAGAAAAAGCAGAAGGAAGTGCAGGATATGTTAGAAGTGGACTTTAAGCCTAACTCAATCCCACAAAATCGGCTTGTAAGGTAAGGTTTGCACCTCACTTATATACAGTGACGGATCTTGACGAAAATTATTGGAGGAGCCAAAACAATACATCAAAAATTTATATATTTAATTATTGTCACTAATAAAATAAAATTAAATACATAATTTAGTATAACAATAACTAAAAAAAGAAATCACACATATCTAAAAAATTGTCAAAAGAAAATTCAATAATAATCAAACCACACTTAAAATCCAGTTATAAAAAACACAAAGTACAATATTTTTTTTTCTATTTTCATAAAATAAAAAATTAATATAGAAGAGGCTAATTAAACTAATATTTTACTATCAAGTGAGACAAGAGAGAATTACCTTCTTCTTTATTTCTTCAAGAATGGAAGAAAACCGCTGAAAGATGAGAGCAAAAATAATAGATCTTTTTCTCTTCAG
>Ga0214542_1008020_pt1 | contig 17879 bp, 8 predicted proteins | sample CNSS1metaG_FD_160096 | JGI IMG/M metagenome (GOLD analysis project Ga0214542, IMG submission 160096) | Root nodule microbial communities from cowpea collected in UCLA plant growth center, Los Angeles, California, USA - CNSS1 | ecosystem: Host-associated > Plants > Roots > Nodule | place: USA... | reverse complement strand
TTGTGAGACATGGGCAAGTCTCTAAGTGACACTCATGAAACAAGATACATGCACAAGGCCGTAACGTGCACCCACTGATTAGAACCTATAATGAACACCGATATTGTATGTGTTATTTACTAAAACCTGGTCACAGGGGATGTAGTTCAAGACAATCAAGTCTCTGCATTTTCTCAGGTGGAAGTTTATAAGCACTAAGCGTAAGGGTCAGACCCGGAAGGTTCCTTACACTGAACTACAATATTTTGTTTTAAAAGATAATATATTTTTTGTTTTATTTTTTAAATTATGTGGGGGATTGTTAGAAATATTTTAATATAATTTAAAAAATAAATAATTAAAATAAAAAACTTATTGTTACTCATGTGTTTATAAACCTTTAATTTATGGGTTAATGTGTTTTATGGCTAACGGCTATATTCTTATTACACTTTACTCCTTTGTCTTCTTTGGCTACCTATAAATACCACATAGGTGCATGGGGAAAGAAACAACAACAACAACAACAGAGACAACAAACACTAGAGTTTTTTTCTTAAAAGTGTTCTTCTTTTCTTCTCTATATTATCTTTAAGACAGTGGTGTTCATAAGGTTCGGAGATCTTTCGCTGCATTTGATCGATCTGACGGGTTGTTGTATCTTGGGAGAGAAACGCATATGATAAGAAACACATATGATGTGTACTGTGTATTTGTTTAGTCTTGTGTAGTAGGGGCGTTTTCTCTCTAAGGATAGCGCTATGCGTTCCTCAACACATGCTATTTCTACTCCTTACCTTTTATCTATTATTTATTATTGTTATAATAATTATCATGTCTCTGATTAATATTCTTTGATTTATATATATGTCTCAGTGTTATTATTGCTTTAATAATTATTATTATATCATTTTATATTTTTATTATTATTAGTATTATTTGAGTAATCATTTTCTAACACTTTATTGAAACTATTTTTTTATCATTCCTTACAAATTTTAAGTTCTTCCCATTTTTTAGTTAATAAGTCTGAATGGCATATGTAAATTCTTTCTTCTTAGTGAAATAAGTTTTTACTTCCTATTTGTAGTCCTCCATGGTTTTTGGCTTTTAAAACATAATAAACCTACCATAACTCTCTTTATCAACATTATCATCCTCCCTATCTGTGGCACTAACGAACTCATCTAAATGTCACTCATTATCCGAAAGTCTGATGTCTTCCTCCTACACTTGCCCTTAAAGTCCTTGCTCCTCCACTACACTTTTGTTGTTTGACTTTGCCCTAGAAATCTCAATAAGGTCTTCTACAACACTTTCCATTTCATATTGAACATTACCATCCCATTGATTATCCATATCACTATTTGTGTCACATTGAATGTTGATATCAATTAGGCCTTCATCACTAAAAGACTCACATTCGCTATCCTCGTCATCATCTACATATTTTAACTCAAAATCATCTACATCCTCTTGTTGACCACCATCTTCCACCTGTTTTTCACCATCACCATCCAACTGACCACCCTCCTCCACCTAATGTTCAGCCTCACCAATACCAGCCACCTGACCCCTTTTCTCTAACTGCTTTTCACAGTCACCACCACACTGAAACTTATCACCCTTTTCTATATCTTTTAACCCATCACCCTCCAACTAAACCTCCTCTAACTACTTCTCACCTTCACCACCACACTAAAACTCACCACCCTCTTGTATATCTTCTAACCCAAGTTGACCATCAACTTCCAACTGAACCCCATCAATCATGTCTATTATCTAAGGTTTAGGCATTTTATGTACCACATACAGATGCACTACATTGTTTAGCCTGGCTATGTTAACCATATGTATAACACCTTTGTCATCAGTTAAAAGTTCCAACCGATCTTCTAACACTGACCCATCTCCTAAAGAGTACCATAGCTCTTTCACTTGAACAGTTACAAAGTTTCCACTATGGAGGACCACCACTTCAAAACGCTCGTTAGACATTTTACCATATATATTTCTATAGTTGTAGATTATGCCCACAAAATAATAAACAAATTATGATCCCTACCACCAAAACACCTAAATGGGGAACCACAACTTCTATAAATTTCTAAATGAAACAGAAGACCACAACTTTACCTCATTTTAAAGGACAAAACAAAACCCACTAACTCATTCATACCCAACAACAAAACATTCCCATCCCAAAACGAAAATGCACAACCCTACCACGACAACAAAATATCGAATGAAGTAAAATAACCCACCAACGAAATGAAACGCATAACCCAAGGATGACATCAAATATGTAATGAAGTAAAATAACCCACCAAAACCCACCCACGAAATGAAACTCACCTTCAATGCTAATAACTCCTTGGACTGCTCCTTCAATCAACGACGAACACGCAATTTCAGTGAAATCTCCTTCCCTGCTACTTCGATTGATCCAAATCTCCTTAAATGCTCCTTCGACTGGTTCAAATCTCCTTCCCTGCTCCTTCAATCACCAAAATCCTATTTTTTTCACCTATTCTTTAGTTTTAACCTAACGCAGTCCAATTTTCACCATGTATTTTAACCTAATTTTATCTATACCACAAGTAATATTCCATGTTAGAAAATAAATCCACATGACCTTGTCTAATGTACACTATCGTTAACGAGTTCGACATGGTTAACGATTTAGGTCTATTTGATACATATTCTCGAAAAAGAAGGACCCAATTGAAATGAATTAAAATATGAGGAGCCAATTGAAATTTTAGAACAAAAACGGGACCATCCAAAGGATTTAAACCTAATAATAATAATATTATAATAATAATAATAATAATAATAATAATGCAATTGAAATTTAATCCTACAAATCTTTTTTATTTTTAATTTCATTTTTTTAAACTTAACTTTTTCAAATAACAACTTCATTTTCATCTTAACATAATTTCCAGTATTCACATTCACCATCAAAGGTAAAATAGCAATCATCTAATTTTATTCCATAAAATATTTTCTTTAATCCCTCGTACTCATGACATCAAATAAAAACTTTTACAAACTTTCATCTCAAATATACTAGAATCATATCATCTTTCTTAAATCCAAACAATCGTAATTTCACATTTTTTTTTCTTTCAAATTCACTCTTCCAAATTTATCTTCAAATCCAAACACAACATATTATTATTTTTATTTTATTTTATTAATACAAATTCAACCCCAATTCATCCAAATCTGAATTATTGTGTTTTAAAGCAGCATCTCAACGGTATCCAGTTTTGAAATCTTGCACTAAAAAATTTTATTGGTAGAGCCAACAAACATTGCACGTGCTTAAATTTAACAACTAACATAGGCATGTGCTTAATTTTAGTAACAACACAAATCGACTATAGAAATTTGTCCTTTTTACCAAATGCCTTGACTCTCATCTAGTATTATGTGTTTATATATATATATATATATATATATATATATATATATATATATATATATATATATATATATATATATATATATATATAATTATATAAATATAAATAATTATTATAATAGAAAATATTTTTTATTATAAGTAATTATTTTAATTTTAAAAGTTGTTTAAGTTAAAAAAAACAATTAAACTTTAAAAAAGATAAAATTAATAAATTAATTATTTTAATTTAAAAAATTAATTATTTTTAATACAAGAAAAGGAATAATCCCTCTATATAATCATATAGACAAAACGGACCACACGTGTCAGAATTTTTCTCACATAGTTCATATAAATTGACATGTGTCTATCTTTTTATTGGAATAATAAATTTTGTTTAATATTATTATTAAAATAATATTTTATTTAATTTTATAAAGTTATATTCATAAAGAAATAATTATAAAATAAATCATTTTCATATAGGTATTTTTTATTATAAATAATTAATTGAATTTGAAAAACAAATATAAAATATAAAATATAAAACATAAAATAATAACATAAATTATATTGATAAAGATATAATTGATAATCAAATGTGCACATTAAAAATTGTTACAATTAAAAACAGAACTCTCATTATTAATAACCATATATAACTGTGTTTTTAATATAATATTATATAAATGATTTTAAAATTTTAAATATAATTTTAAATGATGTAATTTAAATATAATTTTAGATTATATAATTTAAAATATAATTTTAATGTTTTCATGTTATATAATAATATAACTTTTATAAGTTATGAAATTTGAAATTTTAAAATTTAAAATTTTTGATTAATGAATTTATAAATATATAATTTTAAATGTTGTATTAAATTTAATATATTTTTGAATTTTATTTAGAATCATGCTAGTAAGAATACATGCGCTTATATATTATATTATTATAATTATTAAATTAAATATAAATAATTTTATAATTTTATTGTAAATAATTTTAATTTATTTTGTTGTAATTTTATAATTAAAAAATGGTTAAGTTAAAAAAATTGTCAAATAAAAACAAAAGAAAAAAAGTTACTTAAAGATAAAATTAATAAAATAATTATTTTAATTTAAAAATTTATTTAAAGAGTAAAATTAAAAATACAAATGTGATAAAATAAAAAATAAATTCTCATTATATGTAGGTATAGATAAGTGAAAATTATATTTTAAATTAAATAATCAAAAATTAAAAAAAAAAGTAATAAAGTTATATACAAACATTTTATGAAGTAAACTATAATTATAATTACAATATTAACAAAATATGAAATAGTGGAAGAAAATAATATTTAACACTCTAACTATATTATCAATTAATACTCTTGTTTTCCTTTAGAGAAATCATCAAATAATAATTAATTTTATAAATAAAAACAGTTAATCACTATAATAATTAATTTAGATACGAATTTATAAAATATAAATTATTAATATATAAAATAATTTTATTATGCATACAAAATTATAATTGTTTGTGAATTATCTATTAAAGTTTTAGTCAAAGAAAACTTATTAGCTTTTATTCATAAATTAGTTATAATTTTTTATTTATAATACAAACATTTTTTATAATAATAATATTTTAGTTTATAAATTAATATCTAAATTAGTGATTTGAGTGATGATGGATTGTTTTTGTTTTCTAAATTAGTTATTAAGTAATGATTTTATTGTAGTGAATGATTTAGGATGTAAAATGTATATTTTAAATTATTTAAATATGAATTTATCAAGGTGTTCTTTTAATTAAAAAATATAATATAAATAGAAGGTTACATGTTTAAATTACCTAATCCAAAATTTAGAAAAAAAATAATAATGACAATGCAAAACTTAAAAATAACGAGGATATTATATGTAAGAATAATAAATATTGTTATATAATATATATGATTCTCCATATTCTTTAATAGTCTATCTATCCATAAATTTATGGATATAAGAACTAAAAATTTAATATTCTTTCTTGTAATGTTCGAACACTAACGTTACAATTGTTCACACTCGTTATAAGCAAGTCAAGTATCAAACTGAATATTTATGACAATGTTAATACTTTCGCATTCAATAATTCCTTTTAATATTAAATTATCAAATTAAAATGTTTAAATATATTTTTTATTGTAATTTATTTAACATTATAACGTTACATATATTTATATATTTTGTAAATAATTTTTATAATTTCACATTAATTTAAATAATAAAAAATAATTAGTGATTAAATTAAAATCTTTTTATAAACTAAAAAAATTATTAATATCTAAAATAGATTATATTACCAATAAAAATATAGTTACTTACTATTATTTATTTTAAATTAGTCTTTATTTTAAATTAGAAACTAATTTAGAAAATCTTGAAAATTAACTGTTAGACTGTAATTTAGACTCTACTTTACAGATCAATTAACATATCTTGATTTAGTTAGTAATTTGATTTCATTAGTTGAAAATTTTCAAGTAGGTTCAATTTTATTTTAATTAAGTCAAAATTTAAAAAATTTATTCAATTATGTTTTTCCATTGTTATTGAACCAACTATATTTAAACCACAATCAGGTGGCAGTAGTTTTTTTTTTTTGTTTCTAATTTATTTTATTTTTATAAATTTTTTGTAGTTATTCATACGTTTGTTATACCATGTGATAGGATCGTGTCATGTAATAAGATATGTCACTATGACTAGAGATGACAATTCGGGACGGGTCAGGCTGACTAGTCCACAGGTCCGCACAAAAAAATGCGGGGCAGGTTGAGATATTGAATTCGTTGGTCCGTAATGGCCCGTCCCGCATATATCTGTAGTCCGCGCAGACTAAAGATAGGGCTGGACGGGGTGGTTTGCTGGCCCGCTTACAAAATTATATGTTCTCATTTTTTTTAATTCTCATATCGTTCATCACGTTGTTTTTTTAAGTTCCTTCTATTATTATTATTATTATTATTATTATTGTGATTGTGTTTATGTTTATGTATAATAATTGTATATAAGATAATGATTTTAATTCTTAAATATGAAATATCTTTTTATGCATTTTTAAGTACATGTCTTATAAGGTGACATTTGCTATTGTACTTTAGCTATAATCTTCGTTGTTATTTTTCTTGTTTTTGAATAGGTAAAGTAATTGAAATTATTTCAATAGAAAATAAATATTACTTATTATGAAAAAATAAAAAAGTTTTTATTTTGCTCAACACAGAAAAAAAATATTTCGTTCATCACAAATGCAGGCTAGCCCGTAGGCCCATGGGCCAACCCGCAAGACATGGCAGGCCAGAAAGTGAACCTGAAATTAAACTACGGAACGGGCCAATCCGGTTCGCACTTTGCGGGCCAAAATATGTTGGACTGATTCGATTTGTCATCCCTAATTACGACCTTCGAATGTCATTGTGAGTATCAAATATATCTCGTATTAAATCCAGTCACTTAATATATTTTTCTATTCAATTTAATCACATTTTTTTAAATAGAAAAATATAATCCTTATAAACTGAAAATAAATTTATTATTTGTATTAATATTATATTAATATTTATATAAAAAATAATTTTTTATTAAATATTTTTTAAATTACTAATTTCATTTAAATAAATTACCTTTTTCTTATAAGAGAACATGACTTAATGAACATTTTCTGTTTTTCTATATGAAACTTAAGTTTATTTAATAAATATAATAATATTTATATGATAAATAACAAAATATTATCTGACATAAAATGGAATAAAATATAAAATAAATATTTATATGACTTAAAAATATTAAAATTTAAAATGAAAATAATTTAAAAAATCAATTTTATTATATAATTATAAAAGATATATACACACAGTCACAATTTATTGACCTTTTTTTTTCAACATTTTCAAGCAGCTTATTGAACAGTGTTATTCCATTACTCAACTTTATTGACTTTATTGACTGAAGCACTTTATCGACACAAAAAGAACATGCATGAATTTGTTGACATTGACCAGACCAAGTCTATTTAATAGAGTGTTGACTTAATGAATTTCGCGATGTTAATATCTTTAAAAATAATTTAATCAATAATTTTAAAAAAATGTAATCAAGAATTTAAAAACGTTTTATTAACATTTATTAAAAAAATTAAGCATGAATTCGGAAAGATAAAATATTTATTAACTCATAATTTATTATTTTAGCTTTGTATTTCATATAACTTATTTTTATCTATTTTTGTATAACACTAGAAGGGGAACCAAGTAATGTCTTAGAAGCTGCATTAATTTTCTCTATAACTTCATTACATATTTCAAATTGTGATTACATGATCCTGTAAAATATTATTTTCAGTATCAGTAAAAAGCTTTTATCAGTAAAAATTAAATAAAAGTTATTAAACTTAATATATATATATATATATATATATATATATATATATATATATGATAATTTGTGTTTATATATAATATACACTACATGGAAAGCATTAAATAATAATAAATTTTAAATAATTAATTATTAAATCGGTTAAATTGATTCCAATTTAGACACTAATAAATAATATATAATATTGAAGATCAATTTAGAATTTATCTCAAAAAACGATTATAATGATTTTATTAATGTCAGAAATTATTTTAAATATCAATAATTTTTAATTTACAAAATAATATCTAAATTAATCAATATATTATTTAATTATTGTTTTTCTTTTTGAAATTAATTATTATTTAATGATTTTTTAGTGATATTTTACGTTGTTAGTGTACATATCTATTTTTCATAAACTTACAATACATCAGTTTGTATTTAAATGAAATATATTATTAAATAATTCTGAGTAAATATTATTTTTAGTATATTTTTTTTAGATTTTTTTAATAAAGTAATAACTTATTATGATTTTTTTACAAGTCTAGGTATATTTGTTTAAAAAGGTAGAATTAAAAAATATTTTTTCAAGTTTTGAGTCATCTGTAGTGTTTTTTATCATAAAAAAACACGAAAAAGAGAAAATATAAATATTTCTTTTTACACTTAAATTTGCACACCACTATCTTTTGGCAACTTCTTGAAAAAGGTTAAAATATTATTTTTGAAAAAAAAGAGCTTATGCATTAATAATGTAAAATAGATATTCACTGCATCTGATTAGAAATTGACGATAAATTTATCAACTTTTATAATTATTACTTCTAAAACCATATCAACAATAAAATGTATTATATTTGAAAATATCTAACTAGTATTTTTTTTTTTGCGCTAAAATAAACTAGAATATTTGCGCAATTGGTCAATTTCCCTTTATTTTTTGGCTAATAATTTCCCATGATTTTTTTGATGTGAATAATTAGTTATGTCAAAATTGTAACAGTAGCAACTTTTTTCTAACATGTGCATAATACATACATATATACACACATTATCACCAACAAAAGCGTCTCCTGTTCAGTGTGCTGAAGGGAAACGCAGACACACTGATTCATTCACCTACCCTTTTCTCTCGTTCTCGCCGCCTCTTCTTCCAATCCCATACTCTGCCCATCTTCTTCAATAATCTTCTCTGAACCTAACCAACCAAATCTTCTTATCACTATCTCTGAAACCATATATCTTCTTATTATTTTTATTCTTGTTCATTAACCCCTATCTTCACAACAAACCCAGAAAGAAAGAATCTTTGAGAGGCTCTGATTGATGGGTGGGAGAGGGATCAAGCTCTTTGATGAAGAAAGGAATGGTCTTTTCTCAATTTCCAATTTTGGGTCTCAATGGGATGGGCGTGTTAACGACCCTGTGGCTATGTTTGCGAGTGTTAGTCAAATGGGAATGGGGTTTGGCGTTCAAGAGCCAAACCCTTCTTCTGGTGATTCCCAGCACAATGGGGGCATGAACATTAGGATCCCTTGCACTGAGTTGTACGTTAGGTATGTTCAATCAGAGGGGAAGGTGAAGATTACTGGGGTTCATGGGGAAGAAGAGGGGGTGGCGGGTGTTAAGGGGAAGAAAAAGGGTGTCTTTAAGGGGTTGAAGATCAAGGTGAAGAACCCTTCTCTTAGGAGGTTGATTAGTGGTGCCTTTGCTGGGGCAGTGTCACGGACCACTGTGGCACCCTTGGAGACCATTCGGACTCATTTGATGGTAGGAAGTAGTGGGAATTCTACTGGGGAGGTCTTCAACAATATCATGAAGACTGATGGATGGAAGGGCTTGTTTAGGGGTAATTTTGTTAATGTCATTCGGGTTGCACCTAGCAAGGCCATTGAGGTAACTATATCACACTGTATGATTATGTTTTACAGGTTGTTTTGTGTTTGTGCTGAATGGTTTTTGGTTTGCTTGATTTGATTGTCTCAAAAAGTGTCTGCGCACTCATGTCTTTACCTTATTTGTACATTATTTTTTATGGTTATGTTTGCAGTTTTTATGGGATTGTGGTGAATGATTATGTCTATGTGTATCTGCAACTTTTTGCATTTTATACTTTACAATTTGTTTTGGGTTTAGGGTGAATGAGTTTTTTCTTGCTTGATTTGATTGCCATAATATGTTTGTTCTTTGGACGTTAATTTTGGTTTTTGCTTTACTCTATTGGATTATTGGTTGGTTTGTCTGTTTCTTATGTCCAGAGGTTTGCTACTATTGGTTGGATTTGTCTTTAGTAGGACCATTTGTATAGTCAATATAAGTAGAAGTGTTTGGGCTGATAAATTATTGTCTATTGTTTCTACCACAATCGGAATATCTGGTTTGGTATCTACCTGGTTTTGTTGCTGGCAAAAATTTTTGTTACATCTTCCTGAGTGTTTCTTAAATCCTGCTACAGTTTTGTTGTTTAACTTAGTTGTCTTAATGATGATAAGGAGCTTTCACTTGATTGTTCCTTTGTTTTTTCTTTTTGGTGATAGACCGTGGTAGCTCACAGACTAAACACATGTTAAATATATAAAATGATCCTTGAGTATGCCACCTGTTTCTAATGGAATTTGTGTGCTCTTTAACTGACTTGTGTAACTTTTTTCCTGTTAAGTCCTAAAATCATTTTCCGATATGACAAGACAAATTGCAATTTGCAATTAAATGAACTTCACTCTGCCTACATTCTCAAATGGATTTTTTCTGTTGTTGATGTCTTTATCATCAGGTTACCTTTCCCTTTATGATATCAGTTGAGATGTTTAAACAGTTTTAGAAGTCACGCAGCCAATATTGCTTTTCATGGTCCTGGTTTTTGGTAAAAGTCAATTTTGTCGTGTGTAGAGGTGTTCATTTTAAGGCAAGTAAACTGTATCTAATTCAACCTAACGTAATGAGCTTCCTTGTTTCTTTGGTGATACATATTCAACAACATACATGATATCTTACAGCCCTTGTTTCTCACTGAAGAAAAGCATAAAATCTGTCTCAAAACTTCACTTCCAAAGCAAAAAATGTTTACACTTGTTTTCTCCTGCATTTTCCTTTGACCCCTTTTATGTTAAAGAGAATACAGTAATGGATTTAATGTTTTGTTGGGAATCCATATTTCAAAATTTTGATATAATGAAGTCTTAAATGATATGTTTCTATGCATCTGAGAACATTTAACTTTTTTCTGCAGCTATTTGCATATGATACTGTTAACAAGAAGCTCTCACCAAAGCCAGGGGAGCAACCTAAACTCCCTATTCCTCCATCATTGATAGCAGGTGCTTGTGCTGGAGTTTCTTCAACAATATGCACATATCCTCTGGAGTTGCTAAAGACTCGTCTAACCATCCAGGTGTGTACATATAAAGCAAACAAACTCTTGTTTTCACCATTTAGAAATCATCATGTTTCTGACTAATTTAACAACGCAAAAAAAGAGAAAAGAATCTTTACACTGTCAGTTCATAGACTATGTTTACAAAATAAAAGCAGAATGTAATCTGAATGAACTAGTAATTTTGCAGAGGGGTGTGTATGATGGTCTACTAGATGCATTCCTGAAAATAGTGAGAGAAGAGGGTGCTGGAGAACTTTACAGAGGCCTCACTCCCAGCCTTATAGGAGTAATACCATATTCTGCAACAAATTACTTTGCATATGACACTTTGAGGAAAGCATATAGAAAAATTTTCAAAAAGGAGAAGATTGGCAATGTTGAAACCCTTTTGATAGGATCTGCAGCTGGTGCTATCTCAAGCAGTGCCACCTTTCCTCTTGAAGTGGCACGCAAGCACATGCAAGTGGGTGCCCTGAGTGGAAGGCAAATATACAAAAATGTGATTCATGCCCTTGCAAGCATTCTTGAGCAAGAAGGGATTCAAGGATTGTACAAAGGGTTGGGACCTAGCTGCATGAAGTTGGTGCCAGCTGCAGGAATTTCTTTCATGTGCTATGAAGCATGCAAGAGGATACTGGTAGAGGACGATGAAGAGGAGTAGCATGAAGGTTGTAGAAGAGTAGTGTTGGAGCTAAGAGGCAGAACTTCGTTCTTCAAATTTTGCATATTTGCTTAACTTGTTCTGGATTTTTTTTTTTGTTGTTACTGGAATTATTTTGCTTACCCCATAGCAACTTTTGATTAGAAAATTGGTAATGGAATAATGATTTTTTTTTTTTGTTTTTTCTTTGTCTCTTGCTTATTGTTGGCATTAACTAATGTCTCTGCTTAACTGCATATTTTAGGTGGAAAGAGTCCATTATTTTTAGTTGTATTTTTCCTTGCAATTTCAAAAATTGTTTTATCTTATACTCATCATTGTTTATCTAATTGAAGTTGCAAGATAACTGGAATTTGGTGATAGCTTGAATGAGTGGATGAAAGTTATTAATCCTTCCTTGGGGTTATATGTTGATGGAGATGCTTACGAAGATTTAGACGTTCAAGGGAGAAGTTGGAAACTATTTCGAATACACTTGATGTCCCTTAACATAGTTATAAAATATTTTTTTTTATTGGATATAGCCATAATTTGTTAGATAATAAATGAATATAAAAATTGAGTTTTGTTATATATATATATATATATATATATATATATATATATATAATTAAAGAGATAAATATATGAGGTATTTAATATAAAGATATTATTTAATTTTAGAGATATGATGATAATATTATTATTAGGTCTATTATATTTAATAAGTTATTTTCAAAGAGCTAGTCTTGTCTTAACCACAGACAAAGTAGTTTTAATTTCTGAAATAGTATTTGTTAATTTGATGGATATATGTATATGAGGTCTTAATTGGATTCTAATTTTGAAAATAAATATCAATTAGGTTATTTTTGTTAACATTGTACTAGTATTAAATATGGGTTATATGTCTTTTCATGATTTTTTTTTATATTAAATGAGTTACATGTCTTTTTATGATTTTTTTTATCTTCTTAATTTTTTAATTTTTAATTTTTTCTAATTTTTTTTCATTTGTCAAGTCATTACCTAAATTTGGTTCTATATTTATTATTTTGATACAATTTAGTCTTAATTTTTTTTTAAAAATTGAACCCTCTCTAGATTAAAATCACATTTAACTTTTATATAATGTTATAATGATATTTTTATTAAATACTTTTAATAAGATTAAATTTATTTAAATTTATATTTTATATCGAACTTTATTTAAATTTTGTTTTAATATTTTAAATGTATTTGTGTTGATATTTTTTTATTTGACTTTATATTTCAAATAATTATTTACAAATTTATATAGTTTTATAAATTTATATTTCAAATATTTATGTAATATTATATATCAATAATTTCTATACAAATGTTATGGATGGTTTAAAAATAACAATTTTATAAATTCAAATATAAACTTTTAAAACAAGTTTAAAACAATTTTGTAAAATTTTAAAATAAATATATTTAAAATTTTAAAACAAAATTTAAATAAAGTTTAATGTAAAATTTAAATTTAAATAAGCTTAATATTGATAAAAATATTTAATAAAAATATCATTATAATAATTATATAAAAGTTAAATTTGGTCTCAATTTGAAAAAGGATAAAATTGTCCAAATAAAAAAAAGGGTCTGAAAGAATCAAAATAATAAATACATGGACCAAATTGAAATCCAAAGAATGAATTAACACATGGCAAGACATTGACATGACATGTGATAAAAATATTTTTTTTATAAACTTTTTTAAAAAGCTTTAAAATTTAATATTTAAAAAATTAATAAAAAAAATTGTGAACTAACACATGATACATATCTAATGATGTTAATATAGTACTATTGAGAATGACCTAATAATATTAAGTATTTTAAAAAACAAGATCCAATGTAGACCAATCAAAATATAGGGATCTACTTAAGATTTTCGAACAATGACCAACTGAATATTTGAACAAAGTATAATTTTTGAAACACTTTTATTATCACTTTTACAAATAAAGCTACATATATAGGCTCATTTTTATAAAAAAAAATGCATTAAATGAAAAAGGTGTAAAATAGTATTTTTTATTTTATTTTTTCCTTTTAATAAATTTTTATGTGATGACAAATGATTGATGGACTTTGTCTGAGAACCTAGAAGATGGTATTATATAATTGATGATGTTTCAAAATTTTGACACTCGATTATTTTAATAATAAAATATTTTAGTATAAATAGTTTTGTTATAAACGAGTTTTATTATTTTAAAACACATCATTTTTCTAGAAAACATTTATCTAAAGTCCTTTACCTTCTCTTCTTGTTCTTACTCTGTGTTTGTCTATTTGAAGATCTAAGACTGTTGAAGTGATTCTTGCGGTGAACTCTTCAAATTCAACCGATCAAATTCTTTGTTTGAGTAAGTTGATTTTTTTTTGCCTTTTTGTAACATCCCGTTAGGATATTACGAATTTTAATAAAATAAAGAAAAATAAATAATTACACTGTATTTAATAATACATCATTTTCCAAAAACGCGGAAAATTTAAATCTTTATTAAACGATGAAAAGTCCAATATTCCATAATTTACAAACATAATTTATAACGAATATCCACAGTGTTTACACATTATTATTCAAAACACAAATCATAAAAAAAAACTCCCGATCTAGCCCACGCTCCGAGCGTAAGCCTCACCAGCTCCACCTGCAATATCATCTGCTCCAGTGTACCGCGTACACGATCATCACCAAACACAAGCAGATAGGGTGAACTAAAAAGAGAACACATAAATATACACCAAATATAAATATACAATAAAATACATCAAAATAAAATCTCTTCTTTTATCCCGCATGGCCACAACCATGTATGATATCATTTCACCACCAAGGAACCTCCTCTTTCTTTATTACATGGCCACAACCATGTAAGATCAATACACATCAAGGAATACTCATTCCCTTCCTTCCACATGGCCACAACCATGTAGTACCAATGCACATCTAGGAGACTCGTTCCATCTCTTCCACATGGCCACAACCATGCTAGTAGTGTTCTACATCTTCTAGTGAGTATCTCAAGGCGCCTTGCTGCCACACTTATCGGCCACAACTGATAGAGCACGTGCGGGAACCATGCTACGGATCACACACTGTAACACTAGGTGGAGTTCCCAAATACGAACATAGTCCGTAACGTCCCAAGACTACCAAACTCGTCAACGAACCACTAAGGAGGGCAATCCATTTGGACCCATCCGTACTGGCCACAACCAGCACACTCACACCGGCAACACTTGCCAACCCGAGCCACAACTCAAAGGTTCCTCATGTTCATCTGCTATCTCGAGCCACAACTCAAGGGAAATCATTCCAGGCCACAACCCATAGAATGCCACATGCTTAACCCCTATCCCGAGCCACAACTCAGGGATACATTCCAGGCCACAAACCATGGAACACCAGCAAGCCCACACGCATAACTATTCAAACTTTAACCAATCCAATACTGCAAAATTGATTGCCTTTAAACCCATCATCCATCCATCCTTGGCTTAAACTTCCAACTCTCGCCTAAGCACTCCAATTCATCTCACTTAGGCTAGGTTACCTCGCCTGAGCGAGCACCACACACAAAACCAACCTCGAACACTCGCTTAGGCGAGTTACACTCGCCTGGGCAAGATTACATTTCGCCCAAGACTCACATCTATCGCCTGGGCTACGAGTTAAGCCAACATCAGAACGTTCTTCGCCTAAGCGAGACACTCCTTCGCTAAAAAAATAGGATCCCCGCCTGAGTGGGATGCCAAGCCATAACTCCCAACCCTCTCGAATTCTCGCTTAGGCGAGACTCACTAGCCTAAACGAGATGGCCTTTCGCCCAAACCAAAAATCCTCCGCCTGAGCGATAACCTCAAGCAGATAATGGGTACGAGTCCCTGCATATCTCGCCTAGGCGAGCCTGGCTTGCTTGAGCGAGACAGGCAGACTCTGGCACTGTTTCACGCACACAAACACCAGTAACCATGACCAATTCACACTCCAACTCATACCAAAGTAGTTTGCATCAATTGCATCAGACATACGATCACAATTTAGGCACCACACAACATCCCAACACCCAAATTGGCACAATAGTTGCATAAATCCATCATAATCATGCAATTAGGTAAAATTACCAATAAAACAGTACCCAAATACCCAAACCCCTAATTCACCTCATAGGGAGCACGAAAATTCATGGCATAACATCATCACAATCATGCAAAATTAACCAAACATACAATTTACAGGTTCAGCTCCCCTAACCTGAAGCTCCCTTGCTTAAAACTTGAATTGTGAGTATTTTTCCGGAACACCAATGCCTTTTCCTCGTTTCTCTCCCAAACAGCTCTCACTTGCCCCAAACCTCACTATTCACTCTCAATTTTCGCACTCTTTCTAAAGCTCTCAGAAAATAGCTTCCAAAACCCTATTCTTCTATCAAGGGCCACTACTTGATTGTTTCTCAGCCCCTTAACTGCCCCCTTTCTGCTAGGTTTTTTGCACCCTTTCATATTCAGCCCACAACTAATTTTTAAGCAAAAAAAGTTAAATCTGGCTCACCAAGGTTTGAACCCATGACCATACCAATGCCAATTCAAAGCTAAACCACCAAGCCAATTCATGTTTCATTATAACTCACACAATTCAAGTATTATGTCATACGAAACATGCTCCAACAAATTATTAAAACAATAATAATTAAATAACACACAATTGGCATACATAAGACTCAAACTCAAGTCCTCTCACACAATCAAAGTACTCTCAACCACTTGAGCTAGTACTTTTCCACATCATACCCATCAGAATTTAATGTCATAAATACACTACCTACCCGCATTTATTAATTAATTATTTAGTTAATTAATTAAATTCTGCGGATCTTACACTTTTCTTGGTCCAATCTATTTTCTCTTTTCATGTGAGATTTCTCCACTTGCATGTCAATCTTTGCTGATAAGTGATCATAACTGTATGACCTGATAATCTTTGTGATGTTTCTATGTGTAGATAGAACATCATGTGGAGTTGGAAGAGTTTTTGGCGTCTTAGACCATTTTTAAGCAGTATCATAAAGGAAGATAAACTAAATGTTTTTAAAAGTTTTGTTGTGATTGAATGAATAGAACATTTGTTATAGCTTTGGGTGTTTTATACATATATTTTTTGTGAAATAATTGATTGATCTATGAAACATTGATGTGTATTTGATTTTGGATCGATTGCAATTGGTTGAATGAGATTGGGATTGGATTTTTGATTTATGAATGGTTGAATTAATGCATGAAATGATTTCATTTGTTTGATATGAGTTAGGTGAAGTATTTGGATTGATGATTTTAGATACAATTGATATATGCAGTTGGGGTTTGGCTTGAAAGTGTTATTTCATGGATTGATAAACATGACTCAATTGATTTCCATGGCAAGTTTTGTACTTGTATAATTTACTTTGATTTTTGAAATGCAAGAAAATTGCCTATTGAAATACACTTGTTCTTATCGAAATTGTGCACTTCAATTCCCTAGCGAGTGAGAGGTAGGTTCAGATAGTCGAGTTGAGGCTTTGATTATCTGATTATGCTGGAAGAACCATCTGTAAAAGAATCTTCGATGCCTAAGTCAGTAAGTGTCTTATAAGTTCTATATCTTTCAATGGTTACCTTCCTTCAAGGGTTGGAGGGTTATTTATAATAACTTTTGGCCTTTGAGCTCTGTGGAAAAGTCGGATGAGAGGATATTAAAAACTTACTGATATCACAGGAGATCTTACCGAATATTGTGCGAGTCTACAGCGCCTCGAGTGTAACATCCCTATTTTTTTAATATACTGTATTATTTATTTTAAATAAAACACTTAGAAAAATTATATATATTTTTTACTAATGTTTCGTATTTTATTATGATGTAGTTAAACATTGAAAATATATTTTATCATGATGTAAATTTTACTTATTGAAAATAACAATAAAAATAAAACAAAACAAATATAATATATATATATATATATATATATATATATTAGGTAAAAATATTTT
>Ga0214542_1008019_pt1 | contig 17882 bp, 8 predicted proteins | sample CNSS1metaG_FD_160096 | JGI IMG/M metagenome (GOLD analysis project Ga0214542, IMG submission 160096) | Root nodule microbial communities from cowpea collected in UCLA plant growth center, Los Angeles, California, USA - CNSS1 | ecosystem: Host-associated > Plants > Roots > Nodule | place: USA... | reverse complement strand
TTTATGTATGTATTCATGCATCCAAGAGTGGTTTAACCAAGCTCAAGCAAAAGAAAGACCATGATGATAAAAGTGATGCCGAGTGTTTCTTCTATAAGGAGAAAGGACATTAGAAGAGAAATTACAGTAAATACCTGAACTTTTTGAAAAAAAAAAACAAACAAAGGAATACAAACAACTAGATGATTAAAGAAAGTGAAACAAGTGTTGCAACTAAAGCCATATGACTAGTTTCCTTAATACAAAGTGCCACTTTAAGAGGATTGTTATTATGTTCCTAATTGTTTCGAACATTATTTCAGTTTCTATGTCAGATATTGGTTTTCGTATTCATTTATTTAATAAAGATATTTGCTCAATTTATAAAAATAGCGATGTTGATTGTTTATATACAAATAGATATATCCAACACCACATTTATGTCTTTCTTAATGTGCATTATAATCTTATAATGCATGTTTCTGGTCTTAAAAGAAAAAAAATAATTAAGTGAATAAAACATATATTTAACATTATAGACTCAATGATATTGGAGAGAAAAGAATTAAGTTACATAAAGAAAGTTATTTTGATAATTATAAATTTCAGCATGGATCGACTTGATCCAATACAACCAAATTTGGGTCGAGGCCGACTCGACCTGATATGACTAAATTTGGATCAGAGTCGACTCAGTCAAATATGCGGTGAAGCCAACTCGATTGAATTTGGGCAAATTTTTGTCGAGGCCGGCTCGGTTGAATACAGTCAAATTTCAATAGCGACCGACTACGACCAAATTTTCTTCAGGGCCAACTCTGTCGAAGTTGGAAAAATACGGTCAAATTTCGATAGGGTCACCTGGACCGAATTTTTCTGAATACAGCCAAATTTTATCCAGAGCCAAATTTGGGTTGAGGCTATTTGGGCCGAATATAGCTAAATTTGGGTAAGGGACGACTCGACCAAATTTTGGTCGAACTCGACTTGAGTATTTGAAAAATTTTCGATTTGGACCGACTTAACCGAATTCGGTCAATCTTCGGTCATGGTTAAGCTTAGGTAAATTTCAACTAGGGCTAATTCGATCGAATTCTTGTCGGGAACGACCCGTCTCAACCTTCGACTAGGATCGACTTGTCTTGACCTTTGATCTGGGCTAGTCCATCTCGACCTTCAACTCAACCTAACTAAAAATTTAGGTTAAATATTTGGATTGAATATTTTAGATTTTCCGTATTTGAAATTTTGGATTCCTATAATGGATATTCAATTCATAAAATATATAAAATGTAGATTAGATTGAATAAAATTGATTTTTTTATAAAATATATCTTAAATAGATTGGATTGGAGTGGAAGTGGATTGAATAAAAAAAGTGGATTTTTTGTCTGTCCATCCCTAAACTAAATTATGCATAATGTATTAAAATTAGACAATATATCATCTAATACCAAGGCCTCAGATAATGTTAATAGATTTTTCATCTATGTCTTGAAACATGTTTACTTCCATGTTTCATTAGATTATTTACAAATACAAAGTTGACTTATGATTATCTAGAAATACACTAGTACACCAAGGGAAAAAAATACCTTGAATATGTATGCTAAATATATTGTGATAAACGCTAAATATATTGTGATAAACTTTTGGGAAGATCTCAAAAAAATAACAGGGCACGGAAACAAAACCCAGATCAAATCTTTCCTAAATAAATAATATGCAAAATAATAAAATGCATAAAATAAAGAAGGGAGGAACTAACAAACACCAAAACTTTTAATGTGAGAAAACATCAATATGGAGGAAAAATCCAGGGGACCTTGTCCAGTAAAAACTTCTACTAATAAAAATTAATGGGTACACCAGAAGTTCTCTTGAAGATTCCAATGGTCAACATAATACTATTCTCTTCACCAACAAGGTGAATAACAAAACCTAATGGATACTTTAAATAAACAATAGAGTGAACCTCAATATATGAGAAAATGAATAAAACATGTTCTCCAAGGTAGTTTCTCTGCACAGACTTGCACATGATAAACTGGTTGCTCTTTTCTTCTTCTTCATTCTCTCTGATGCGTTCTCACCAGAGGCACTCACAACTTCTTTTTCTCTGTCTCATTCTATTTTTTTTCTCTTATACTCATACTTGATGCAAGGATTACATATGTAAATTGCATAATGGGTCGGAAGCCCTTAAAAATACCTCCTTTTATTTTTCTTAATTAAATAAGTGTGGACCCAATAAATTAGTGACCCAAGTGACATCAACATCTCCCTTTATAGCTAATGTTAGTAACAAAATTGAGTGCAACAAAAGAAAAACGTGAGTTGAAAACTCCTCCCTTCTGATAAAAGTTCTAGCACATTTAATAGAATATCAACACATTATGTCATTGGAAAAAGAAAAGGATAATTAGAGTAGAAGTTGTATTTATCATATCAAGTTGAGTTCAACAGAAAAAGTGTTGATAATGCTCTAACATCCTTGATAGAAGATCAACACACCAACTAACAATATTCCTTGAGCATTTGTTAATCTCTTGAGTGACGTCGAAAATATATCATCTATTGCACGTATAAAGAAAGAACTATAGCTTAAGATCCATAAAACTCTATTCTCAATTCTCAAGTTACTTCTTGAGGTTGAAGAAAACGAAATTGTTGTGGTGTATGTTGTTGAAAATAAATTATAAAGTATAATTTGCAAATATATTGTTCTATAAATAATATTTTGATTAATAATTATAATACATTATAAATGGAGAGATATTAGTGCATAAGACATTAGAAGAAGACTACATGGCTTCCATATCATGAAGAACTGGTTGGTTAATAATGCAACACGTAGACGTTGTAATCTACAACAACATTTCCAGTCTTTAAATCAAACGTGTGAGTCTTTGCCTGAGCATACTCACGTGCAAACCGAAAAGCCCTACTTCCTCCGATGATCGACATTTCCCTTATACCGAAGAACACCGCATTCCGCCCCAGCAAGCTCAGTGTGCTGCCATTGTATTTCCCTTCGGTGAACACGAAGTTCAATACCATCAATAGGCCTAATTCATGTTGGGACGCAGATCCGTATATTCCTTGAGTCTATCCCACAACTTTGGATTCGGGTTCGGGGCCCATAGTCAATGGGTCGTCAATCATGGCTATGTATCCGAAAAGCGTGGAGGAAGAGTTGGTGGAAGGGGAATCCGCCACTCTGATGGCGGTGGGGTTTGGACCGCTGACAATGTCATGGAAGAAGAAGTGAAGGTGACAAAGCTTTTCCTTCTTCAGTCTCAAAGACTTCGGGGATAGGTTTTCATAGAATGTAGAAGATTTTGCGCTACCAAATGACAAGATTAGGTTCACAACGGTGATGCTGAAAATGGTTTTGAGACTTTTGGTGTTGGCCATTGTAATGAGAGGGAAAATTAAGATGTGTGAAGAAAAAGATATTTTCATTCACCATTTATAGAATGCAAAATTGAAAGGAATGAATTGGCATAAAGGTTTTGCAAACAAAATTTATTGTTTTGACAACTAAAATAACCATTTACAGTTATATTATACCAAAATTTGTTGCCAAAGTTTATGGTGACAGACAAACTTTTGGGACAATATGGAATATCTTTCTTTGCTTCTTGTTCAAACGTGTCATTGTTAGTTTTGAACTTTTTATGACACCATAATTTTTACATATTACAGTTTACGTAATGTTTTGTAATTGAAAGAAAAATATTTAATTAGAATACATAAAATTCATCAAATTCTGTAGTTGTTAATAAACTTTTAATAAAAATCAGATTTCACATCTTTGATTATATTAATGTAAAATATGGAAGTTTTGTATAACATTTCTAATCATATGTTTTCATCGTTTTGAGTTTCTTTTATGAATAAAATATTAATATGAAATTATTTTGAAAGAGTTTACAAAAATAAGATTGTTTTTCCCTTTCATGAGTAGAATAAAGTATTAATATCTATTAGTAAAGAATAGGATAATAATAAGGTGAGAAAATTAATTAGTAGAATTATGCTTATCAATTCTATCTAAAAAATTCAGCTAAATTATTAGTCTCAGTAGTGGTCAAGTATTTATGAAAAAAATACCAATGAATGTTTTTATATTTACTAGTGTAAAAATGCTTTCAAAATCACCTAATAGGTTTCATATGTCTTTCAAAATGTGACAGTATTTTTAATTTTTTTTAATATTTATAGGTTTTGATTCTTTAAATAAGCAAAGCTAAATAATCCCAAATTTTAAAAAAATGTCATTATTATTTTTGAATTTTATCTTTTTGTTTAGAAAATAAACTACAGTTTTATAAAGAATCCAAACTTATTCTTTTGTTAGGGTTAACTTTTCAGATTTAGAACCACCGGTACAATCCTCTCCATTCTTCCTCGATTTTCACCTTCCTCCATTTTCACCATTGGCTCATTTGTTCGTTCTCTCTTCCCTCACTTTTTTTTTTCTTGTTTCATTAAGGCTTGTTCATTTTGTGTTGTCTTTTGAGTCTAGGTTTTGCATTCAGGTGGCATTGATGTAGCACACGTTTCAAGATATAAATTAACACCCTCTTCAAGTATTTGTCTATGATAGTGAGGAAATAAGACCCTACATTAAGTCTAAGATTATGTTGGACCCAAAGGTTTACATGAGTATACTCAAACAATCTATTGTCAAATTTAAACATCAATCCATGAGACTTTTTCTAGTACACATTGGTCACAAAACTCTAGCTACTCAATTTGATCACCTTGTAGTAGGTTTTGCTTACCCAACTTCACAAAAATCTTTCTAACTTAATGTAGGGACCTGAAATGTGACAGTTTATATATTTAAAAAAATAAAAAAATTTAAAATTCTACAAATTGACATGTGACATGTAAGGACACAATGTTAACATGATGATCAAATTGAACATTTTTAAATAATTGAAAAACTAAATTGAACAAAAACAATAAAAAAATGACCAAAATGAACCAAACCAAAAAATTAGAGGACTAAATAAGTAATTATATCGTTTTTGTATACAAAAATAAGTAAAAAATAATAGAAAAATGATATAGTTAAGAAAAATTATAAAAGATATATGGTTTAATTAGACATCATACTACTATATACTCTACCATTGATATTTTCATGTTCTTTTCATAAAGGATCTTGCTAACCAGTACTTTAAGGGCAACTGTTAAAGATAATTAATATGCATTGAATTTTGTAAAAATTCATAGCTATCCGTGATAATAAATAAAATCTGACCTAACAACCATTAATGCAGTTTTATTATATTTAAAGGACAAAAATATCCTTAAATGTTATACAAAAACGTTTACTATTTTATTTAATATTCACTCATAAAAATTAAGAAATAATTAAAAAATAAAATAATTATATTATTGCTAAAAATTAAAATATAATTAAACATAAAAATTTAAATTAATATAAAAACCAAAAAATAGTGTCAAACATCTTAAAAGTTAAAAAATAAAATTAAAATTAAAATATCAATTTGAGAATTTATTGAATCTCTTTATTCGTGTTAACTCAATAAATATCTGTATTGAAAAAAAATAAACAATATTTTAATATATGAAATTATTAATTATAAATACATAATTTAGTAATATAAAAAAACTTAATTATTTACACTTTTAGTAAAGATCATAAAAATTTTAAATTGCTTATTTTATATCTTAAAAATTTTAAAAACAGTTTTGTCTTTATAAAATATGTTACATACATTTATATTATTTTAATTAATAAACTTAAATATTCTAACTTTGAATATAAAATTAATAAAAACAATAAAAAATAATTATTTATTAACCGGTGTTATAAGGACAGTTTTTCCTTTCATAAAACCATAATGATTTTTAGAGTCGGTATATAATATTAACTATACCTCAAATTGTTTCACTGCTAATATGACTGTGTGACGTGCTCCATTAATGCCAAAAGCCTTTCAACCAACATATATATATTTTGTTGTTACCGATAAAATATGCGCAAACTATAGAGAATATTTACAACATTAGTCAAGGTGATAGGATAACAATTTGGAAGTTAACCTTCCAACACAAAATTATTATTATTTTTTCAGAGAATTTGTAGAATGTCGATTTTGAAATTGATTTCAAAGCGATAGTAAAGAGTAGGATAAGCTAAAACTACTTGGAAAAATATTGTCGTATTGGCTAATAAAAAGGGAAGTTGAAGTTGTTTAACCAAACAATCGAATTCCAAAATCATGACAACACTATGCACCTGCCTGGTTTGGTCCAATTCAGACCACAAAAAGCAGTTGAGGCTGCTATTGTCTAAACGTCTAATCATTACAAGTTACACGTACATTTTTCTTTTTTCTAAGTCCTGAGATCAGTGAAAAAATAGTTCACAATTTCTTAGAATTCATTGGATGCTAATGGTAATTTAATTAGGCAGGCAGAGTCATTATGGTTTCTGAAGTCATGATGGGTTTTTAAGTCAATATTTTCAACTAAAGTAACACATGGTTAAACCACACACGAAGCATAAAGGCAACTTCCAATTGCATAAAGCAAAGAAGAGAAACAAAAGAGAAGAATAACAGAAGTGCTGTTAAATGACGCAATGCTTAATAATGGAACACGTAGACGTTGTACTCCACTACAGCATCCCCAGTTTTGAAATCAAGCGTGTGAGTCTTCGCCTGAGCATACCCACGTGCGAACCGAAAAGCGCCGCTTCCTCCCACGATCGGCATTTCTCTCACGGTGGAGAGAACGGCATTCCGCCCCAACAGGCTCAGCGTGCTGCCATTGTATTTCCCTTCGGTGAAGACGAAGTTCATGATCATCAACAGGCCAATTTCTTCTTGGGCCGCAGATCCGTAAATTCCCTGGGCCTTTCCGATGAGTTTGGATCCGGGCTCGGGGCCCACGGTCAATGCGTCGTCGGCCATTGCTATGAATCCGAAAAGCGTGGAGGAAGAAGTATTGGACGCGTGGGGTTCAACCACTCTAACCGCGCTGGGATTTGGGCTGCTGAGAATGTCGTGGAAGAAGAAGTGAAGGTGGCTCAGCTTCTCCTTCTTCAATCCCAAAGACATGGGAGATAGGTTTCGGTGGAAAGTAGAAGCCTTTGCGGCGGTGAATGAAAAGAGAAGGATGATAATAATGGTGAAAATGGATGCAAGGTTTTTGGAGTTGGCCATGGAGTAGCAATTAGAAAAAAATTAACACAGAATTGTTACTGAACTTAGTATAGTCTAATCCGCTATTTATAGAGTGGATGGAATCATGCGAGTGTGGAAAATTGTCGCGGTGATTGACCTGCTAAAAAGAAAGAATTAGGTTAACAACTTTGGTGAACTTGGACGGTGATGGAGAAAAAATTTGGATCCACACTTTTTGAATTCTTCTATTTTTTTATATGTTGATAAACAGTTTCTGCAAAACATGGTGTATATATTTTCAAAAGAACTAAGAAAAATGTCAACATAATTCTGTCCAAAACTCAATACACCTAAGACCTAAATTCACTTGACCTGGGCTGGTGATAATATAAAGTCATTTTCATCACTTTTCACGCACGCAATCACCAATGGACATAGTGGTTTGTCAGAAACCAGGATGGCGCACAAAGCAAGTACGCATGTGATTCTCGTTCAGTGGCATTTATGCTTCAATGTTACACAAGTGTTTGTTTGCACATGAAAATGAAAGAAATAGTTCTTAGAGAAGACAAGAGTTTATCACTCTATTGGAAACCAAGCTATAGAATTAAAGAGTTAATTAGAAGTAACTTCAATTTTACAAGTTAAACTTATATGTATAGAGATTGTGTGCACCTATCTGAGAAGCAGTTTGTAGCCATGAGTCTCGTCAGAGTGGCATCATATTTATTTCCTTTCTTTTTGTTGCTAACCTGTATACATTACCCTTAATTAATCAAATCTTTCCTTTTCTTGTTCTAATTTTACATTATTATATTTTATTTTTTACTATGTTTTTGACTGATTTCATTTGGTGAAAACTAAGTATTAATGATCTTCTTTGAATCTCATGACTTGATTTTTTATTATTTTATTTATTTGTCTTATTTCATTATTGATGTGGTATATATCTCTGCAATACGGTTTTTAATCAATTTAGGCATATTGATTTATAAGTGCAAAATGGTCATATTAGAATAAGATCGGTTGAAGCGAAACCGATTTAATTTAAAACACGATGTCAATTTTGTAAATACTAAAAAGTATTTTAAATCAATTATAGGGAAAATTGATCTAATATATACATATTAGATCGGTTATATAAAGAACCGATCTAATATGTTTTCTGCACTACAAATTGCGAAAATCCTTTTCATTTTTCAAACTTCGTCTTCTGTCTTGTGTCTCCTTTGGTCTTCTCTCTTGCACTTCCATTGCTTCTTCTTCTCTTCCAAGCGCCATTGACCACCATCGTTGTGCCCTACCACCGTCGCACCGTGCTTCAACAAGTTTCTTCTTCTCTTCCATGCCACTCTTCAACAACCAATGCAACAAGTTAGTGTTTTTTTCCCCTCATTTTCTCATGCCTAGGATTTTTGTTTGTGGAGAAAGCTCTCTTTGTAGTTGTCTTTCTCGATACTTGGTGATTTCCCATCTCTTTTGCAAATGAAGTAAATTTGTGATGTCGTTGCTTTACTGAATGTGTGCCGCTAGTCCCCATGGTGTTTCGTGAAGTCTCTTAGTCAAGTTTGCGGTTGGGGTGCGATGTTCTCCATGATGGTTCGTTGGTGTTGGTCCGTGGTGGTTTATTGGTAGTCTTTGGTGGTATGTTTTTTCTTTGCCCCTTCGCATGGTCACTTTTGAAAATGTTTTTTTTTTCTTTTCAGTAAAAGATATTAGATCGGTTGTTTCAGAACTGATCTAATATGTCTTTGACATATTACATCAATGTATATTAGATCGGTTGCGGAACCGATCTAATATACTTATTTTGCACTAGTATAAGTATCATAATAATCCTATATTATAGATGAAAAACACAAATGAAATGAATAAAAAAATTGATAAAAAAATATATAATATTAAAATTGAAAAGATTCTGTAAGTGTGTTGTATTCTCTTGTTAATTTTTTTTAATCGAATTAGAATTCTTTTTTACACTTCTGTAATTAATAAAATTACTTTTTGCACTATGCAATTCCAATAAAAAATAGTGGAGAGTCAGAGTGAGGCAATTATACGCGTTGAATTGTTGTGACTGACTATAGATATCATTAAGCTTGAATGCTACTCAAATGGGATTTCTTTTTTCTTTTTTGTGTTTCGTTTGAACCTTTTGCATTCTATATTCGTGCATCAACCTATTTGATCCTCTATATTAATATTATGATTATTAAAATAGAAAACAAATAGATATTCATCTATATATTATAATGATGTTTTATTTAGCATAAATAAAAACTTATAGCTTTCCGAGAAATAAAAATCCGTTTAAATCCTCCCATTCACATATGTAAAGTGTTAGCTTTAAAAGAGTTGAATACAACTACTAAAATATTTTGGAAAAGTTTAAGTTTTTCGTAGAGTGTTCCATTAAACGTTTTAAGAGATGTATAATTAGAGTTGTGAACTTATCTTATTGCGGGTGGGTACGTCTTAATCCATCTTTTAATAAGCTTCCTTTTATAGGGTTTAGCAAATCAAAGTAGGTTTGATCTCATGCAACATTTTAACTAAATATTCAAAAACAACATACTTAACTTCATTTAAAGGTCCAATTGAGTCGTTCTGACTTGAAACTCGATTTGAATCCTTTAGGGTTAATAATCGAGATGACTTCTCTCAAACTGAAAGTTGAATTGAGTCAGTATAGACAAAAGTTATAGTCGAGTTATATAGGAGCATAGGTCAAGCCGAGACAGCCAAGTCGAAAGTTAAGACGAGACCGCTAGAACGAAGGCCAAAATATACTGACTCAAGCCAAAGTTCTAGATAGTCCATCCCAGACTAAAGGTCAAGATTGGTCGGTTTAGAGTGAAGGTCAAGACAATCTGCCCCAAGATGAAGTTCGAGATGGGCAAACTGGGTCAAAGGTCAAGACGGGCGGTTTGGACCGAGACAGACTCACCAAGGTCGAACATCGAGATGGACTGACTGATGGGCTGAAGGTTAAGAAGACCGAAGGTTAAGGTTCAGCATGGGCCAAAGGTCTAGATGTACCGACTCAGATCGAAGGTCAAGAGGAGTCAACACAAGCCGAAGTCAAGGTTGGTCTTCTCGTGCTAAAGATCGAGGTTGAGCGGTCTAGGCTAAAGGTTGAGACAAGCCAAACCAAGCTGAATACTAAATTGGCCAATATGGGCCAAAGGTGGAGACATGCTTACTTGGTCCGAAGGTCATGATGAGCCAATTAGGCCAAATATCGGAACGAGGCGATCTAACTCGAAGATCAAGACAGCTTGCCCCAGATCGAAGGTAGAGATGGGCCAATCTAGGTTGTGAGGAGTTAGTTTGGGTCGAAGGTCGAGACGAGCCGACCCATACCGAAAGTCGAGACGAGTTATCTCATGTTGAAACTTTAGATATGTAATCTTGGGTCGAAGATCGAGATTGGTTGTTTGTGGTTGAAGGTTGATATCAACCGACACAGACCAAATATTCTGATTGGATGGTCTAGGTCAAAGGTCGAGATGGGTTGACTTGGACCGAATGTCCAGATGGGTCGGCCTGGACTGAAGTTCAAAATGGGTCGACCTTAAATAAAGGTTGAGACTTGCTGACTCAAACCAAATGTCCTAATGGGCTAGTCTGGGTCAAAAGTGTTGACAAACCGATTCGAGAAAAAGGTCAAGATATATCAATTTGAACCAAACGTTGAGACAAATTGACTCAAGTCGAATGTCAAGATACATCGATTCGATATTAAGACCAAGACAGATCTGCTTAGGTCGAAAATGAGATAGACTGGCCAAACCTAAAAGTCAAAACAAGATAACACCCCACAAGTTTTTTATGGACATTTGCACCATGTAAATTATTATAAAGGATGCCTTGTTGACCCCTAGATGGTTTTGTCTCCGGCCCGTGTAGTGGGAGTCGAAAACAATGGAGTGAGCCCATTTCAAATGTATATCTATAATGATTCCAAAATTGTTTGTAATACTTTTCGTAACATATACATTATATTAGTAGAAATTTGTGTATTTTGTACAATTTTTCTTGTAGAAGTTTGTAAAAAATTCAGTTTTTTTTTATTGTCGCTAAAAATTGGATCTAATAGTAATAGATACTAATCTAAGAACTTAAAATTCCCAAAATTATCCCCACTCAATTTTTCTGTAAAAAGAAGTTTGCACAAAACTTTTCTAACAAAATGTTAACTTAAAAATCAATAAATACCTTTTACTGTAAATTTATATTTCATAGATAATTTTCCTAAAGAATTGAAATTTACTGGTAACTTTTCTTACAAATTATTTCTTGCTAATTCTTTCAAAAAAATATCAGAAGTAATTTATCATATTTTTTATTTAATTCAAAAACAATAATAGTTAAAAAATAGATAAAAATAATAATATCTTATTCATCTACTTCCACTTTTACTTACATTGCTATAATTAATAATTTTAAAATGAGTTGGGTAGTTAATTAAATTACACCCTTAATTTGTCTAATTTTTACTTATTATTATAATGGAATACTTTAAAATGTAACTGACTACTGGATTAAAATAGTACTAATTTCCAAAACAAAATACTCTTAGTATACATAAGATCACATTAATTATTACTACTTAAATCAATCAATCTTATCATAAATCTATTGAAATAATTTAAAAATCTCCAATTATCATAAAATACTTTTTTGTACAGATTAAGTTAAGTTTTAATATTTATTTTTTAGGATAAAGATAATATTACACTACAATTATAAAGCATATTCAAAGTTTCTATGAGCTAAGTTTAAAAGAAGCACTAAGAAAACTCTTTTTTTATCTAATCTGATAGAAGTCAGATTAAACTGGAAGAATTATACTTTGAATTAACAACTTTTTTCTTAAAACTTGGTGAGAAATATATTTCCTTTCTATCATTAATATTTCGACCCCAATTTTATATATACTTTTAATTCTCTTAAACTAAACACACACACACACATACATTTTTAACTAAAAATGTTATTTGCTGAGATGTTACTTTTGTGGTAAGAGGAAATTAATATTTCCACTTGATTGCCTTTGGAAGGAAAACCCATCCTTTCTAACCCATCGTGTAGTTATTTGTATTTACGTCATTTTCAAAAAAAAGAAATCATTTTATTAGTTACTTGCTAAGTATTGGTGGTAAGAAATTTCTAGAAATACTTAAACCTTGGAATAAAAAAACCAGAAATGGTCAATAAAACAAACTGGGCCGAAGTCCATGAGAACCAAATACAACTACTAAAATCCAGTTCAAGTAAATCATATCCTTTTGCTGCCGAATCTTTAAATACTAGGAGGTATTCTTTCTTCACCCCTATATTCTTCCTGCACCCCTTAACTTTGAAAATACCAATTTTATCCTCACTAACATTAAAAACCCTAATTCTTTTTTCTCTTCCATCTTGCCTTCGCCAACAACACACAACACACCTCCCTTTGATTCTCTCTCACAATTCGGTGCTCCTTCCTCAAGGTTGCACTAGGTTACACCTTTATCGCAAAGAAAGGTTTAGGTTACACCTTCATCGCGCATCTTCAGATTCAATAATTTGAAATACTCTTTCAAAATGGGTGTTCTGGAATACATTATTGGATTTGAAAAAGCATTCCAAATTACTAAATCTAGTACACACCTATGATTTCCTGATTAGCTAATTTGAAATTGTGTTCAATTTATAATGTCAGTCTGAAAATTCTTTTTCATCCATAAGAGATCATGCACTAGTTGCAACTTGTAGGAAACCTACCTCGACGAACCCATGCACTTCTTCCCACCCCGCCCCTCCAATGGTCGTGGTACGCTTGACAAATTCTTCACCAACACTTGCGTCGAGCTCAAAGAGGGAGAGATAGAAGACGTGACTGGGCATTTCGTTCTATGACAACATCTAACCAAAGTAATGACGTGCATGACTTGTCAAAGGTAACTTTTTAGTTAACCTACTTGAGGTAACTTTTGAGTTAACCTACTTGAGGCCTAAAATGGCAAGTTGGAAGATACATTAAAACTCTCATTGTAGTTGCTAATGAGACGCGACAATAAAGTCAGTCTTGACCATCCCATAAAGGAGTGTCCTAACATAGTGGTGGACCAACATGTACATGAGGATGTGCAGGCGCAACTCAGGTTTTGTTAAAATTATCACCAAAAGTATTTAATAAAATGTCAACTTTAGTAAAAATATCAACATTTGTTTTGATTTAAAGAGGAATAATATTGTCATATTTTTACAAAAGTTGAAACTAAATTGAATCTAAAAACAAATGTAGAGACCAAATTGAGATTATGTCCATGTGGCACTGTCACATCACACTGATTGTGCCACGTGGCAAAACTGTGAAATGACATGTGTCAAAAAAAATAAGAATTAAAAAAAACACAAATTGACATGCGACAATGACTTTAATACCGTTTGTGCAACAACCATCAAATTGAGTCACCTTTTAAAAATTCAAAACCAAACAAGTTGAATCAAATTAAAAAAAGTCATGACCAAATTAAAACGAAAAAAAAAAAACAACTCAAAAAACCAACTTGACACTTTCCGACAAAAATAAAGATCAAAAGAATAATTAAACTTTATTTATTTTACAAAGTAATATTTCTAAAAAATATTTATTTATTAATGTCTCAAAATTTCTTAATTTAATAAATTTATTGTATTTATCTCGTTTATTTGACCAACTAATTCTTATTTGTGTCCGATGAATCTTTTCACATGGCAAGTACACGTTATTAAATCATCAAAAATTTTAAAAAATATATATTTAATTTTAATTCTAAGTTGACTTTGAATGATTAAGTTTAATTCTTTAATTAATTGCTTTATCTAGTATCTAATGAACTGTTTTCATTGAGTAGAGAAAATTTTTAATTCCAGTAAATTTAATTATAGGTATTGATGTGATTAATCATATACAACTCAAATGATCGATTATATTTTAATTTTGAGTGTCAATAAATAAATAAAAATTCAATTGAGTTCTTAATAAATTTTTGTGATTTATTGAGTTATTTAAATTTTAAATTTTTTTAATTGAGTCACTAAAAATAAATGTTGTTGATAATTTTCTGTGATGTGATAGTTATTTTGTACTTTCACTTTACTCAAAATGTCATCATATAATATTTTGATGCAAGAGATTATAATAACGAAATCTTTACCGAATATTTATGGTATTCAAACGAAAATTGTTTATAAATTTAATTAAAATTATAAAATTCAAAATAAAAAATAAAAAAATTTCAAAAATATAAGATATGTAATTATAAAAGTATGAAATATAAAATTAAAAATTAAAAATTAAAAAATATAAAATATACAAATTTAAAATTATAAAATTATATAATTTAATAATTACGAAATTATAAAATATATAATTATAAAATTATATAATTATATAATTATAAAACAATAACATTACATAATTATGAATTATGAAATTGTAAAATTATCAAATTATATTTATTTTATTTTATTTTTTGTAATTTTAGAATTCATAATTTTATAGTTATATATTTAATATTTTATAATTTATATTTTTTATTTTGAAATTTTTAATTTTAATTAAAGTTAAAAACAATTTCGTTAAATATAATAAATATTTAAAAAAGATCTCGCCATCACGGTCTCCCTTATAATAAAATATTATATAGCAACATTTAAAAAAATAACGATGCAAAATAACTCTCACATCACAAAATTAACAACAATATTTAATTGTTGGGAATCAGAAGAACTTATTTGAAAAAGTTTTAAAATATTTAAAATATCTAAGATTCAATATACCACCAAAATTTATTAGAAACTCAATTGAAATTTTTTAATTTATCATACACTCAAAAATAATTAACCATATTTTAATTTTTTGAAATTTTTGCATTCTAAATTCTATATGTTATTTTGATGTGTTTCTATACGTATTTGACTAATAAAAGTTTGTTATACCTGTTTGAGTTAAGATTAAAATACTTAATTTATTCTTTTTCTTCTATTCTAATGAATCAAAGTTAACTTTATTTATAAAAGTGATCTAGTTCACTTTCCGGGTTAACTTTCCTCTCATCAAGAATTAACCTCAACAGGTATAAATTGTAATCTTTATTTAATTGAAAATCCCAAAAATTACATTGTTATACTAAACACTAAGGGTAAATAAAAAAAGTAAATAATGTTATTGAAATTCTATGAAATAAATAAATGGAAAAAAAAAAGTCTTCAAAATTAAGAGAGACAAAAATCAACAGAGGGGGTATTGAGTAAATGTCTCTTATTATTGTTCAATAATGACCTAAAATTATTATTGACATGGTTTTAAAAACTTAGAATTGAACCGGTCCGATTAAACTATAAAATAAGACATGCAATCCACGATCATGAATGATGGGCATTTCTTCCTCCACCCTCCTTTTTTAATCCTCATCTCCTAAAATTATATATTCCAATTTTACTCTTATAAATTCATAATAAAATATTAAAAGTTAATTTTGTCATCTTCTTTACAAACCGTTGTCTCCAAACTTTTCTTTCTGGGGGATATGTAACATTTTGAGATTTTAAGCAACTGTATAATCCGAAATATGTTACCAAATCTAGAAATATGTTCAAAACAAATATTTTAAAATATTTTTATAAGTATATATTTTAAATTAAAAATCAGACATACACTTTTGAATTCAGTGAAACATTTCAGAATACAAACATATTTTGTGAAATTCCTAATCCGAAACATTACTCCATATTTAGAAATATATTCCAGATCACTCCATTCAAAGAACATTGTTGTGTTTCGGAATATGTAATCCAAAAATCTGGAACATGTTAACATGACCACGTGACCGGAAACAAAATATATACCTAGTTTTTATGGGCAACTGAAACTTCATAAATGTTCCAACTCTTTTTATTACGATTGAAAAAAATTACTAGATCATGCGGTATTAGACCTTAATATTTTAATTTCTTTTTTACATTTATTTTTGTAATTTAAAGTATTAATATTGTTGAAAAATATATGATCTAGGAACTTGTAATTGTGGTGGTCGACTTATGACTTATGATTTAGCACTGGTAGTCCAGCCGCCAATCAAGAATACCCAGCTGCCTCGAGTGAAATTGGTAGAATCACATTAAGCTATCTATCCATACATAAATATAGTTAAAATATTTTAATATTATTTGACGAATATAAAATACTAAGTATTATTTGAACTATTCGTATTGAAAATAAACAAATAAATTACAACACTTAAATGGTCACATTACTCAATAAATTTAGTTATGTATATATGTTATTTACATTATTTTAGCATTTCATCAACATATAAAGAAGTGAACAGTAATAAATTTTCTTTTTAATTAAAATTTTAAAGAGGGAAAAATTTTAAATTAGACAAATAAATAGTGTGAGTAGACTTTTTTAATTTTGTGTAAAGAGAAACTTTAGAATGGCATATTCGACTGATTGGGGTATTTAAAAAGTGCTTCGCTGGTGCTATCTTCAGATTCAAATTAAATTTATTTAAACGAAACAACATCATATTTTCTATTCTTTATTACAGTTTGACCTCCAAAGTTGCACGATCTTATAAAATTTGTCCTCTAATGCCGAACGTATTTAAACCTTCATGGTTAAAATAGTTGTGTGGTAATTTTTTGAAACGCCACAAGACAATTTATGTCTTTATATAAATTAAGAAGTAATTTCTTAATATAAATATAAATAAAAGAGTTCACAAAATCGTGAAGTTTTTATGATGCGATCGACCGCGTATCTATAAATATTTCATAGATAGGACAAAAATAATATATAATATTTTCAGAAGTTTTGGAAAAGAAAAAAAAACATTCAAATAGTATAGGTTTTATAGTTTCCAATGGTTCTTTGTGCTTTTTCTATTTAATTTTTTTTATTATCAATATTATGAAAGTTATTTTTCTCTCAGTGTTAAGCTAATCTATCATTATTCAACCAAAATATATTTGTAAGTCTCTCTGTTTCGTATAGTTAAGGAACCTTAAAATATAGATGTAGTGATATATAGTAATGATAATAAGTAATTTTTTCATTTTAGAAAAAAAATATCTTACAAATCTAACTGTAATGTTTTGGAAGAATAATATATCTCAAAAGGCAACAGCAGACACTATTTGTAGAAACATGAAGTTTTCAACAAAAGCTTCAATGGTGTTTGGATTGAATGTGAATTTGTTTGAAAAAGACGTATTAAGAAGATCCAAAAATAAGAATTTGTGGACAAGGAAAAAGTTAAAACAAGAAGACGAGGGAAGCAAGAGACGGTGACATTAGAATTTAGGACAAGTGGAAAAAGACCCAGAGAAAGTAAAATCCTTGACGAGGAATAGTTCTCAACGTGTTTTAATACCATTAGCTCCTACCAAGAACTTAGCAGAGAGAGGGAGGAAAAGGGTGGGGTGAATTACAAAGCATAAGGCTAAAAAAAACAAAAGCTTGAATATTATAATATGAGTGTCAATAATGATTGACGAAGACGTCGTATTCGACGATGGCATCGCCTTTGGAGAAATCGACGGAGTGGAACCTGGCCTGAGCGTAGCCACGAGCGAAGCGAAAAGCGCCGGTGCCGCCAACGATGGCCATTTCCCTAACAGGTTCGCTCATTATCATGTTTCTGGCCAACACGCTGATGGTGCTGCCGTTGAAGTCTCCGTCGGTGAAGGCCATGGTCA